>PPCM01000101.1_pt1 | contig 141173 bp, 113 predicted proteins | sample 1555541 | NCBI WGS metagenome assembly PPCM01 (sample SAMN05284479, study PRJNA326546) | Marine sediment metagenome, whole genome shotgun sequencing project. | isolation source: marine sediment | place: Germany: Wadden Sea | collected 2012-09-05
AATGCATTGTCTGCTTCTACTGATAATTCAATAGACTTTCCAACACTGTTTATTTTTAGAGGCATGTATGCTGTTTTTTGTTTAGCAATACTGCTAGAAGGTGTTATGAAAAAAGAAAGGATAGCAAAAAATGTAACTACCCATAGTGCTTGAGAGGTCTTTTTTTCAGTATTGTGACAAATCATAAACAATTCCTTTGTACAGCCTCAGGTATTATTAATAACGTAAGCTTGGTTTAGAGTTTGATAAGCAAAAAGCGCAGCTATTATGCCATATTTACCATTTCTTGGAAAGAGAGCTTTGCAAACCAGTGCAAAAAAACTGTATTTTTTATTTTTTGTTTCTAATTGAGAGGCTTGATGTGAGTATAATTCAGGATTTCATTGATTTATTGTTTCCGTCTGATTGCGTTGTTTGTGATTCTCGAAATGTCTCCAAAAGCGTTGTCATATGTGAGAGTTGTTTTTCAGAAGTTAAACCTATCTTAGAAAGACAATGTCGTTGTTGTGGAATGGTCTTTCCTGTTCAAAATGATCTTGCATCATATTTATGTGGAAGTTGCATCAAACACAATCCATCATTTGATGTGGCGAAATCACTGTTTTGGTACGAAGCAGTTGTAAAGGATCTTTTAATAAGAATTAAATTTCATAGTGACACACCATCGCTTTCAGGCCTAAAGACCCTTTTAACAAAAGTGGATTTATCATTCTACAATGATTGTGATTTGATCATTCCTGTGCCATTGCATCATAAGAGATTGCGAAGGCGTGGCTTTAATCAAGCACTTCTTTTAAGTAGACTATTGTTCCCAGATCGATTGAAAGACATTAAACCATTTCTGTTGTTACGACGAGGGATGACACGGCCACAGACTGGCTTATCTGGTGCAGAAAGAAGAAAAAACCTAAAGAATGTTTTTACGGTAAACAATCCTGATGAAATAAGAAGCCTGAAAATATGTTTGGTAGATGATGTTTATACTACAGGTACGACAGTAGACGAGTGTAGCCGTGTGTTAAAGGCCTGTGGCTGTGAAAGCGTGATGGTCTTGACTGTTGCCAGAGTTGTTGCTGTCTAGTTGGTAACAAACTGGTTTGTAGGAGAAAAACATTTTTTTAATATTTTTTGAATAAAAACCTAAATAGCCTGAAACGCTTTACTGACAAAGGTGTACAATTTAGAGATTGAGTAATAATGAGTAAAATAAAGATAAATAGCCTTGTGACTACATGAGTAGAGTTTAATTAAAATATAAAAATGTGGATAACTCTTCATTTCATCCTTAAAGCATTGATTTTAGATACTTTGTTGTGGAAAACGAAGAGAGCCCCGTAAAATAAGGAGTTAGTAATTTTTATATTCATAAATCCATACGAAATGGGACTTTTGAAAGGAGTAATATTTTTTTGTCGAGTTAAAAAAATATTACCAAATGCTCTTTGACGATAAATTGTATTCAAGGTAATTATCTCCACATATTTTTAACGGGGCTATTCCTGCCTTGTCTGTTTTTCCATTAGTTGTTTTTTTTGTAAGTGTTCGTGAAGTAACGCTTTGATATAATTAGCATTTGTGATGATGTTTTTTGACGTTTGTGCTGTGTGAATAGTTACGGTACTCAAAGATTTTTATGTTACAGGGGTTGTGTATGACGTGGCAAAAAACGAAGAGCTGTCTAAAGGGTCAGATGTCTGAAGATATGTATTCTCTTTGGATTGAACCATTGGAACTTGTTCGTCAGGAAAATCAAAAAATGTATCTTGCAGGTCCTGATCGCTATTTCGTTGCCTTTGTAAAACAAAATTATCTTTCTGATATAGAAAAAGCAGTCTCGTCAGTTGATTCAACAATCACTGATATCGATTTTTGTGAAAATATGAGTGCAGTAAAGACTCCAGTGTTGCAGCAAAAGCCAGTTCCACAGCAACTTCGCCTACCGTCAGTTCCAGTTGTCAAATCGAGAACTCGTGCACTGCATCCAAAGTACACCTTTAATGAATTCATGGTTGGACAAAGCAACATACTTGCAGAGTCTGCCTGTCGCTCTATTTCTTCAAATGATGATACTGTTGGACCCTGTTTATATATTAATAGTGCAACAGGTCTAGGTAAGAGTCACCTAACACACGCTGTAGCACATCATGTACTTGATAATTCACCGATGACAAGGATGCATTATGTAACTGCTCAGCAGTTTTCAGCAGAGATGGTGAACGGTATCCAAAACAATAATATGGCAATGTTTAAGTCCAAGTACCAGGACAGTTGCGATATTTTACTGGTTGAAGATGTTCATGCCCTGAAAGGAAAGAAGAAGACTCAAGAAGAGTTAAATGAAATCTTAGATGTTTTAATAAAATCTGGTAAGCGTGTTATTTTAACAGCCAATGGTGCACCTCGTGAGTTATCTGGGATTGATGGGGAATTCCGATCTAGAATGGGAGGTGGTTTAGTCACAACCATCCAGGCACCCGATGTGAAAACTAGAACTCGAATTATTGAACGAAAAGCAATAAGTCAGCAGGTTCCTCTAGATGAGGATATGATTATCTATTTAGCTCAAAATATTAAAGGTGATATTCGTCAGATTGAATCAGCTATAAATGCTATTAATGTTCGAGCAAAGTTGATGGGTGGTCAGGTCGATATGGGCGTTCTTCGTGAGGTGATTGGTTCTATTGTTGGAGCCTGTCAACTACTTTCCTCAGAGTTGATACGTGATCTTGTGAGTGCTCAATTTCAGGTGAGTGTCAGCGATCTTCTTTCTAGGTCTCGAAAAAAATCTATTACCTTGCCAAGACAGATAGCTATGTACTTGAGTCGTAAGTATACAGATGAATCTCTTGCAGAGATCGGGCGATCTTATAGAAGAGATCATTCGACAGTTTCACATTCTATTAAAGCAGTTGGAGAAAAAGCTCGGCGTGATGCATCACTTAATGCACAAATGAGCCTTCTTTGTGACAAGGTAAAGCAAATTTAATAAGTGTTCTTTAACTGTGTAAGATTCCAATGCAGTAACCTATAAAAGAAAAATTTCCTCTAGTTTAGATCCCAATTCAGCTTTAGTATATGGTTTTTGGAGAAAATGGACTTCACTTTCCCACATTCCCGTTCCCTCCAGAATATCGTCTGTGTAGCCTGACATGAAAAGGCATTGTATGTCTGTTTGTATTTCAGCTACGGCTTTTGCTAATTGACGACCATTCATTTCCGGCATAATTACATCAGTGAGTAATAAATCAAATTTCTTATTAGAGTGCTTCATGGCAGAAAGTGCTGCCTTAGGGTTGTCAAATGCCAATACTTCATGTCCAAATCTTTTTAGAATTCTTTTGGTTAGAGTGAGCATAGCTATTTCATCTTCTACCAAAAGAATAGTTTTTGCCTTTGTTTCAGAGGAATCAGATTCATCTTCTTTATGATGACTTTCTTTTGCAGTGACAACAACTGATCGTGGTAAATAGATGTTAAAGGTGCTTTCTTGATGCTCGACGGTTTTCACTTCAATAAAACCTTTGTTCTGATATGTGATGCCGTACACTGTTGAAAGACCAAGTCCAGTGCCTTTGCCCATTTCCTTGGTTGTAAAAAATGGTTCAAAAAGCTTGTCTTGTACTTCTTTGTTCATGCCACAACCATTATCCTTAACAGATAAAAGTACATATTCGCCGGAGTGGGTAGTTTGTTGCTTCTGGTCAATCTTTTCTAGAACATGTATATTACGACTTGAAATTACAATCTCACCGCTTCCATCTTCAATAGCATCTCTTGCATTGACACAGAGATTAGTTAGCAATTGATTGACTTGGCCTGGGTCGACTTTAACAGGCCATAAGTCATCCTCAGGCTGCCAGACAAGGTTAATTTGCTCACCGATGATTCGCTTGAGCATGTTGAGTAAGTCACCAATTTCTTGATTAAGGTTAAGGTTCTGTGGTGCAACGGCCTGCTTTCTAGCAAAGGCAAGTAGCTGGCCGGTTAGGTCAGCTGACCTGTTGGCTGCTTTTTCAATTTCGATAAGATCCTCTGAAAAAGGAAGCCAATCAAAATCGCTATCCATTATCAGCTCTGTTCTACCAAGAATGACTGCAAGCATGTTGTTAAAGTCGTGGGCAATTCCTCCAGCTAGCCGACCTATAGATTCCATTTTCTGAGATTGCTGTAATTGTTCAACAAGTTTCTCTTTCTCAGCTTCAGCTGTTTTTCTCTCCGTTACATCTCGGACAACAGCTAGGATATAAGGTTTGCCATCTTGCTCAACAATGTTGGCATTAATTTCTACAGGAAATGTTTCACCAGACTTCTTTATATGTACTGCTTCAAATACAAGGCACTTCTCACTAAAGAGTTTTTGTCTATGTTCTGAGGTTCTGTGCTGTTTATAAAATGTTTCATGTGTAATGTTTGCTGGAGTGAGTTCGAAAAACTCTTCACGACTATATCCGTAGCGCTCACAGGCAATATCATTTACTTCGATAAAATGGCCAAACCCTTCCTCTAAAAATGGGTGTACAAAAACCGCATCATGGATGGCGGAAAAAAATTTCTTAATACGTAAAGCCGATTCCTTAACAGCTTCTTCAGCCTTTTTTCTCTCTGAAATGTCTTCAATTGCTGCGATAACCGGGCTTGGTGTTTGGCTGAGAGTGATTGGGTTGAAGATCATCTGTAGATAATTGCTTTTCTTGCCAGTGACAGAAGTGTAGGGCCCTTCAAAAAAAGAAATGGTACCATTAATGGCTTTATGAAGTGCGGTTTTCATGTCGTGATGGGATTGTTGGGGCACATTGAATCCGATCAGATCTTTACGAGTAGCACCCATGAGTTCGAGCAATTTGTTGTTGCAGTCCAAAACGGTGCCGTCACTATCAAAATAAACAATTCCTAAAGGAGAATTGTCAAAAATGACTTTGTATTGTTGCTCTGTAAAACTCAGAGCTCGTTCAATGGTCTTAAATGCTGAAATATCAGATAATTCACCTAAATCTGCAGTTTTACCTTTATAGGGTATTTCAGTTACACGGTATTGTAGGTCATAGGTGCTCCCGTTTTTTCTTTTACCTCTAATGATATATGGCGGATTTGTGGAGGTGCTTTTAATCCAGTTATGCCATTCAGGAGAGATAAGCTTTGACGAGTCCATACCTACTAGTTCTTTTTGACTGTATCCTGTCATCTCTACCAGTGCTTGGTTGCATTCCACAATGATATTATTGGATTGGATACAAAAACCGTTTAAGGCAGCATTGTGAAGGGAGCTGTAGCGTGTATTGCTCTGCTGTAATTCAGTTTCAATACGTTTTCGTTCTATTGCGACTGCAACCTGAGCTGCAACTGCTTCAAGCAGTTCGACATCGTTTTTATTGTATGTGTCTTCTCTGTCATAGCTTTGTGCTGCAATGACACCGATTAGATTTCCCCTGGTAATGAGAGGTGCTCCTAACCATACTTTAGGCATGGAGCCACGATAAACTGCACTACCTAAAGTCTTACTTTGAGTGATTAATTCTTGTTGAGTTATTAAAAGAGATTTGCGGTCTTCAATAACCCTAACTGTGAGAGAATTTTGGCGAGTGCCATCGATTATAGGCTCACAATCTGCGCCCTCAATATCAACCTTATAAGGAAAGCTAACAATGTGATTTTGCTGGTCGTAAAAGGCAATGAAAAAGTAGGTTGTATCTATGATTGTGGTTAGTGATTGATGAATAGACTCAAATAGCTCATCAAGGGTGGATGAACCTGAAACCGAGTCTGCAATTTTGTACAGAGTGCGATTGATTTTCTCAGATTTATGTTTCAGCGCAACTTCTTCTTGGAGGTTGGCGATTTGTTTTTTGAGATTCGTTATTTCAGTTTGATCAGTCATCGTATTCACTATTGATGGCCATGAGGATATGTTTCGGGCTGACCTATGAGTCTATTGTAGTCGGTTGTTTAAGTCAATAGTTTGCCGTAAATAACTAACTACCCATTGGAGTTGTGTGTGTTGATAATTTCAGCAAGAGTTACAATTCCATTTTCGAGTTTCTCTGTAATTGGTGAACCACAGCTAATGCGAATACAGTTTTTGAACATTTTTGGGTTGGTACTAAATATTGGGCCTGGGACTATACCAATTTTTTCCTGTAATGCTCTATTGAAAATAAACATTGAGTCTTTTGTGTCATCTAGCTCCAACCAGAGAAAAAAACCTCCAACTGGTTGAGAAACTTTTACATTGGTTGGGAGGTTTTCCAGCAACAAAGATTTTATTTGAAAAGTTTGCTGGGCAATTTTCTTTCTAAACTTTTTCATATGGAAATTGTAGCCACCATCCTGTAAAAAATCCGCCATAGCCTGTTGAAGCAGGACGGGGCCGCCAAGACTCTCTGAAAACTTAATTTGCTCACATCGTTTTTGTAATAGGCCGCCTATTAGCCAGCCTATTCGCATGCTAGGACTCACTGTTTTAGAAAAAGACGAGCAGTAGATTACTCGATTGTTTGAGTCAATTGCTTTTAGGGGGTGTTGGGTTTTATTGTCAAACCGACATTCACCATAGATGTCATCTTCTATGATAGCAAAGTCAAAACGCTCTGCAAGTTTAAGTAGTTCTTGCCTTTGTTCGCATGGCATGACAAACCCAAGTGGATTCTGAATGTTTGCAGAAACTATACAGGCAGAAATTTTTGTAGTTTGAAGCTTAGTCTTGAGAGCGTCAAGCTCAAGACCAGCGTAAGATGAACAAGGAATTTCTAGAATATTCCTATCTAGCTGTTGTAAAAGGGAAGAGAGCCCAAAGTAGCCAGGGCATTCAACTGCAATTGTGTCATCAGGGTTACTCACAGCTTTAACGGCAATTGCGAGGGCCTCACTGCAGCCATTGGTAATCAAGATGTCATCAGCTGTAAGAGATACATTTTTCTGTATCATTAGTTTAGCAATTTCATGCCTCAGTTTGAGGTTGCCTCCACCAGGTGTATATGAGCTGAGTAATTCCGGCTTGTTTTTGACTAAATATGTAAGATGCTTTTTTAAGCGAGGAATAGGGAGGATTGAATCACAGGGAATTGCACAGCCAAAAGGTATTATTGAACGATCTGTACCCATTTCAACAATTTTGCTCGTTAAAGAGTGTGGAGTTGAATTAATAGAGTTCAGTTGATGTTCATATTTTTCTGGAGATGGTAGAGCGGTTTGTTGTTTAGGGAGTGCAAAATAACCGGATTTTTCTACCCCACGAATGAGGTTGTTTATTTCTAGCTCTTGATAGGCCTGAAGTACAACAGAAACGGCACAGTCAAACTGTTGGGCTGTATTTCTCAGTGATGGTAGTTTGCCACCGCTTTTTATCACACCACATTCAATCGCAAATGCTAGGTGGTCTACTATCTTTTCATATTTATATTTTTTCTCCACTTGTTCTGTTTTCATAAATATTGAGTAATCTGTTATGCTTGAAAAAGCAATAAATTGTATCTGTTTTGTTTTGGCCGTTCGCTGTAATCTCTTGTTTGAAAGGATTAAAGTTTAACTAAAAAGGAGATTATATTAATGAATGAGTTACTTCTTCCACTTATACTGTTTTCGTTTTCTATGTGTGCAACGCCAGGACCCAATAATATGATGCTAACAGCTTCAGGAGCTAATTTTGGCTTTAGGAGGACAATCCCTCATCTGTTAGGAATTGAGTTTGGTATGCTCTTTATGCTATTAGCTTGCGCTTTTGGTTTAGGGGTTCTATTTGAAACGTTTCCACTTTTTCAAAAACTACTTAAAATTTTATGCCTCTGCTACTTGTTTTACCTTTCCTATAAAATAGCATTGTCTAGTAGAGGCAAGGTCACAAACAAGGAAGCAAAACCGTTACGACTATATCAGGCGGCACTTTTTCAACTGGTTAATCCTAAGGCGGTTATTATGGCTGTTTCTGTGATGACATCTTTTACCTTAGCCGGTAGTCAGTATTATCAGTCGGTGTTACTCATTCTCATTGTTTTTGGCTTGACCTGTATATTGTCGATTAGTTTGTGGGCAGGTTTTGGGACAGTGATTGGTAGGTTTTTAAAAAGTGATAAGTCATTTAGAGTCTTTAATGTCGCAATGGGGCTGTTGACAGCTTCCTCAGCACTGCTGGTGCTATAAAGGTTTTTTTTAAGCGTATTGTGTTTATTGGAAAATCTCTATACAGTTTCTGCCACTCTTTTTTGCGTTATAGAGGGCCTGGTCACAACCTTTGAGTAAGGAATTACGATCAATGGGGGAAGCCATTTGCTCGGTGTTTGCTAGACCAATACTGATGGTGATACTAATGGTTTTACCGTCATGCTCCAGGGATATTTGTTCAATTCCCCGTCGTAACCTTTGAGCCAAAACCCTGGCACTACTTAAACCTGTCTCAGGTAAGATGATTGCAAATTCCTCACCCCCATATCGAGCAACAATATCACACCTTCGGGCAAGTTTAACCAAGACTTTACCAACCTCGATAAGGACCTTGTCACCTGCAGGGTGACCATAGGTGTCGTTGATGGTTTTGAAATGATCAATGTCTAGGAGTAAAAGTGCCAGTGGTTGGCTATATTTGACAGATTTTTGTATTTCAGACTCAAAAAAATCCTGAAAGTAGCGGTGGTTGTATAGGTTTGTAAGGCCATCACGAAAGGAGAGTTCTCTTAAATTATCATTTGCAGCTTTAAGCTCAGTTGCAAGTTGCTCTGCTTTTCGTTTTGCTTGGGTAAGCTCTAATATTATTTGCTCATAAGAATAGTTGAGTCTTTCCAGTTCATTCTTGGCTTCTTGCATGAGTTGAGAAAAAGGCTTCATCTCACCGGGGTTGATTGAAAAAAGGCTCATTATTTCAACAGATTTTTCCCCAACGCTATCAATCACTTCTGCTACTTGTTCTTCGGAAAACCCATAGTATTCTTTTAGGCTAGCGGAAAGCTCAATTGATTTAATGTTTACCTGCATACCATGGTAGATGGAAGAAATTTTGTCAGCGAGATGAAGAATGTGGGTAGGTTTGTGGTCAAAACTCTCCTTTTTATGATGATTGCGAATTGTATCACAAATGCTATCTGGGAAGTTCCACGTTTTCAATAACCTGTAGCTCACTTCAGCGTGTTGAACCCCAAAGTAGTCCTGTTCCATTTCATATATCGGTTTTGATTGAATTCGTTTGTTGTCAAGAAGAGCAGTATATTGTTTGCTGTCAGATAAGAACATGATCAAAAGCCCAATATCTTGGAGTAATGAGCTGACAAATATATCATTGTCTTTGACTTTTAGCTGAACAGCTAATGTGTCTGCGGCAACAGCTGCTGTAATGGCTCGCTTCCAAAAAAGTTCAAGGTTGAAACTGCCCTGCGGTGCGTCTTGGAAATTATCAATAATAACAAAAGAGAGCGCAATGTTTTTTAAAGCTTGAGTCCCAATCAGTGAAACGGCTTGCGATAATGAATTTACTTGGCTGCCGAGACCGTATAAAGAAGAATTGGCAATTTTCAAGGTTTGTGCAGTAAGGGCAGGGTCTGCCTGAATTATATCGGCAATTTTTCTGAAGTCGTTGTCTGCGTCTCTAACTGAGTCGAGAATTTTTAGTGCTACTACAGGTGGTGAAGGCAGTTTGATTGAACTGTCCAGCAAGTCTTCCAGCATATCAATACTATACAAATAAATGGGTTGATCTTGAAGTTACTTTGGCCAACATCGTTTCTGGCCAAAGTAACACGTCGTGGTATATTTTTCAATTGCTGTGACTGCTAATTGAGAGGGGTAGCCTCTTCTTTTTACTAAAAGTAAATACCTTTTATTTCAACTGCGCCACTACCGCTTCTTGTTGAGTTTTGAATAGCTTCGGCAACATTGGTTCCAGTTTTCATCATTTCATTAAGACCAATACCTTCCCAGCCAAAGCCGCATATATGAAGACCCGGGTGGGTTTTAACAAGAGCATCACGCCATGCTAAAAGTTCTGGGTATCCTTTTTCTAATTGTGGGATACCACCATTTGAACGTAGTACTCTCGTGTATACAGGTTCTTGCGGAAGATCAAGGATGTCCTGCATGTCTTTTACTGCCTTTTCAACGAGTTCTTCATTGCTAAGGTGAACTCGTTCTGGGTGGCGTTTGCCGCCAACTAGAGTCTCAATGACAACATGTCCCTCTGGTGCTCTACCAGGAAACATATTAGAGGAAAACATACAGCCTAAAGAAAAACGTTTTTCAACTTCAGGAGTAAGAAAGCCAAACCCAGGAGGCAAAACAGTTGAGGCAAAGCCCATGATAACGCTAACCATCCACGCTTCGGGAATGGACTGCATTGGCATACCAGCATTGAGTGGCTTTAAGAGGTTTAAAGCAATATTAGTTGGTATTGCCAGAACAAGATCCTTTGCATGAAACTCTTTGCCATCAGCTGTTTTTACTCCCCAGCCATTTTCACCTCGGGCAATCTGGATAGCTTCTGTTCCGAGTAACAACTCTTCCTCTGTGAACTGTTCGGCAAGTTTTTCAGGAAGCCTTGACATCCCTGTAGGAAAACTTGTCATTGCAGGCATAGTAAATTTCTCTTTATTGCCAGATCTTTTTTGAGCAAAAGCTTTAGCAATCAAACCTTTAATAACAGAGCCATACTGCTTTTCAAGCTTGCGCACACCGGGCATTACACTATCAATAGTGAGAGCATTGTAGTCGCCAGCATAGGTGCCTGTGTAGACCGCATCCATAAAGGGAAGTAGTGCGGAGCCAAATCTGTGGTCAGCCCATTTGGCAACAGTAGGTTCTCCTTCAAGGGGCTCTTTGAACAATTCTCCCAAAACTCTAAGTTTGTCCTTCCATGGTATGAGCGGAGCCATGGCAATTTTACGTGGAGTCTGAGGAATCATGTTTAATTGACCGTTTAAGTACACATAACGAACAAAGTCGATTAGTGGAGCTTTCACAGCTTCCTTATCAAGCCCAGTTTCGGCAAGGATAAGTTGTCCCGCTTTGTTGTTGTCGAGAAAACCGTGGGGGCCAACTTCTGAAATAAAACCATCTTCGTTGTGAGTGCGGATAACACCACCAGGGCTTTTCGCCTTATCGATAATTAGTAAGTTGTGAAGCTTATTTTTAAGTCGTAACTTGTGAGCTACGGTGAGGCCGGAAAGTCCGGCACCTATAATGAGAGTGTCTATTGTCTGTGCCATATCTATATTCTAAAATGTTGGAGGTGTAATTGTTGCTTTTTATTACAGGAATTATGTAATCATCTTTGCGCTGGTTATCTATAAATAATTCAATGTGTGACGTAGTTAACTTGTTTTTATAGAAAGAGCATACTCACCAAGGTGTCTGTCTTGCTGCATCTTCTTTGTCTAACTTGACAGGTTGATAACTGTGTTTAACATTTTGGCCGAAATTAGGAAATACTTATAACTTGATTTAGGCTGTAAAAATAAGGTGCCTTACAAGCCGTAGGATAGTACTTTAACGGAATTTTGAAATGCTGGAAAAGTGCAGGTACAGGCTTCGAGGTGATTTTTAGGTATAAATAGATAAAAGAGGTTAGTTATGACAGAAGTGAAAAATTATGAATTTCAGGCAGAGACAAAGAAACTCCTTGATATTGTTATTAACTCGCTCTACACCGAGCGCGATGTATTTGTGCGAGAGTTGATTTCTAATTCAGCTGATGCTCTTGAAAAATTCAGATACGAGTCACTTACTGTAAGCGATGCTTTTGATGGAGACCTACCACTTGAAATAGTTATTGACCTTGATGAAGAAAAGAAAACGCTGACCATCACAGATACCGGTATCGGTATGACTGAAGAAGAGTTGGTTAACAACCTTGGTGTGATAGCTCATTCCGGTTCTAATACATTCTTTACTGAACTTGCTGAGGCTGTACAAAAAGATGTAAGCCTGATTGGTCAGTTTGGTGTCGGTTTTTATGCTGCTTTCATGGCTGGTGACAAAGTCCGAGTTCAAAGTCGCTCTTGGGATGGGAGTGAAGGTCATGAGTGGTCGTCTGACGGTTCCGGTTCTTTTACAGTCGCACCTGTTGAAGGACTTCGTCGTGGAACCAAGATCATTGTTGAGCTGAAAGAAGATGCAGAAGAGTATGCACAGAAATGGAAGGTGAAAAATGTTATTGAGCAGTACTCTGCATTTGTTTCTTTTCCAATAAAGCTCGATGATGAAGTTGTGAACACTGTTCAAGCACTTTGGAGTCGTTCGAAGTCTGAGATTACTGAGGAAGAGTATAATGATTTTTATAAATTCATAGGCAATGCAGCAGATGATCCTTCCTACAGACTGCATTTTTCAGCTGATGCACCTCTTGCAATAAACTCGCTTCTTTTTGTGCCAAAAGAAAATTTTGAGATACTTGGTTTTGGTCGTGTAACCCCCGGTGTAAATCTTTATTGTCAGCGTATTCTCATTGATCAGCATTCAGAAAACATTTTGCCAGAGTGGTTACGGTTTTTGAAAGGTGTGGTGGATAGTGAAGATCTACCTCTCAATATTTCTCGTCAGAGCCTGCAAGACAACGCCCTTGTAGCAAAGATCAAAAAGGTAGTAACCAAGCGTTTTCTCAAACACTTGGATGAGGAAGCAAAAAAGGATGAGGAAAAATATCTCGAATTTTGGAAAACCTTTGGCCTTTATCTAAAAGAAGGTGCAACTTCCGATTATGAATTCCAAAAAGAGATTGGTAAACTACTTCGTTTTGAAACTTCAAAGTCTGAAGATGGAAAACCAGTATCGCTTGCAGATTATGTGCTCCGCATGAATCCAGATCAGGAAGAAATCTATTATATTAATGGTGCAAGTCGTGCAGCAATTGAGGCAGGCCCATATGTGGAGATGTTTAAGAAAAAGGATATTGAGATTGTTTACACCCTTGATCCAATTGATGATTTTGTGCTGAGTCATCTTCGTGAATTTGATGGTAAGAAGTTAGTTTCTGCTGATGGTGCTGATGTTTCTCTTGATAAAGAAGATGAAAAGAAAGAGGAAGAAAAGTCAGAGGAAGTAGACGGTCTTGAAAAAGATAAACTTGATACTCTTGTGACCTGGCTCAAAGATGAACTTAAAGATGATGTGGGCGATGTAATAATATCTCAACGCTTGGTTGATGCACCTGCAATGATAGTTAATCCAGACGGACACATGAGTTCATCAATGGAACGTGTGCTTGCAGCTAGTCGCAAAGAGCAGGGGGGCTTGCCAGGAATGGAGCCATCTAAAAAACATCTTGAAATTAATCCTAAAAACCCGCTCATTGGTCAACTTCTTGAACTAAAAGATAGTGATGCTGGCTTTGCAGGAGATGTTGCTCGTCAGATTGTTGATAATGCAATGATCCAAGCTGGTCTCGTTGTTGATCCACTGAAAATGGTAGAGCGAAATTATAAAATTCTTGATCGTGCTGTAAATAAATAAACTGTGCTGAGCCGTTTGCAATAGCTGTTTAAGTAGGCAAAAGGGGTCGACTTTGTTCGATCCCTTTTGCTTTTTTGTCTTTAAGCAATTTCTAAAAACGTTGAAAAAAAACCAACTGCACGCTATAGAAGTATTGTCGTTTGCTAAGATGTTTTTTAACAAAGAAAAATGACAGGAATAATATGCCTATATTAATTCGTTTATTATGTTGTGTGTTTGTGGTTTGCGCATTGGCTGGTTGTTACGACAAGCCAATTCGCCATTTGGCATCAGACGTGGTGCTTATTGAAGCTGGTACCTCGAGTCACGAGGATGTGCTCATTTATCTAGGTGAGCCGGATGCAACATCAGTTGGAAATGATGGTGTGGAACGCTGGCTGTATAGAGACAAACACTATGCCAACCTTCTTGAAGAGACCCCTTATATTGGTGAATATGCAGGTTCTCCGGAGATTGTTCAGGTGGTAGTGGTTTTGAAAAACAATGTTGTTCAGGATTGTATTTTTTCCTCCACTGATGAGGATAATCTCGACTGGACCGATGACTTTGACTGGCAGAAAGACGAGGAAGCAGAAGAAGACACAGAAGAAGAGTCTGGCTGGTGGTAGTCGATAATCATATAGTACGTGAAAAAATGGTGCGTGACCAGATAGTGGCACGCGGCATTACTGATCAGTCTGTAATAAAGGCAATGCTTGAGGTGCCAAGGCATTTTTTTGTTGATGATGCCCTTCAAGGTAAAGCCTATGGTGATCACCCTTTACCAATTGCAGAGGGGCAAACCATTTCACAACCATACATTGTAGCCTATATGACTGAGGCTCTGCAGCTCAAAGGTCAAGAAACTGTGCTGGAAATAGGTACTGGGTCGGGGTATCAGGCAGCTGTGCTGTCCAGGATCTGTGATCAGGTCTACACAGTTGAACGTATGAACCCACTGTTGTCTGGCGCACGAAAAGTCTTTAGCGCTTTGCGATATTTTAATATCTTGCCAAAACTCGATGATGGTACAGTTGGTTGGGCGGAACACGCTCCCTATGATGCTATTATTGTAACAGCCGGTGGCCCTAGTATTCCTCAGACATTAATTGACCAGCTCTCAGATTCAGGTCGAATGATAATTCCTGTGGGTGAAAGAGGTTCACAACTCTTGAAACTGGTTGTGAAACATGAGGGAGAAGTGACTGTAGAAACTCTTGCTCCTGTTCGTTTTGTAGATTTGGTTGGTGCTCATGGCTGGTAATGATTCTATTACAAATACAGTTCCAAAACCGAACATCATACGCAGAATGTATGATTGGTGTATGGCGTGGATGGCCACACCATATGGGATTTGGATTTTATTTTTAATTGCTGTTGTAGAATCTTCTGTTTTTCCTATCCCTCCAGATGTGTTTCTCATAGCACTTTGTGTTGCTGTTCCACTTAAATCGTTTCGTTACGCCCTTGTCTGTACTGTTGGTTCTGTCATAGGTGGCATGATTGGTTATGGTCTAGGCTACTGGTTTATGGATGGTGTAGGGCAAGTTATTATTGAATTGTATCATCTTGCAGATAAGTATGATCTTGTTCGTGAGCTATACCAGAAATATGATGTGTGGGCTGTTGGAACAGCTGGTTTTACTCCGATTCCTTATAAACTTTTCACAATTTCAGCAGGATTATTCCAGTTGAATTTCCCCTCTTTCGTGCTGGTGTCTATCCTTTCAAGAGCCGCCAGGTTTTTTCTTGTTGCAGCTCTTATCTGGAAGTTTGGTGCCCCTATTCGTTTATTTATTGAAAAATATTTCAATATTCTCAGCATTGTATTTATGATTCTGCTTGTGGGTGGTTTTTTTGCCTTTAAGCTGTTCCTGTAATTTGCGTGTTGATTCTTTTAGTTATTTCTAACAGTTGAATTGCTCTTGAGTTGCCCTTTTTCCTTGTCTTGATCCGATAAAACCTGTAGTTTTACTAGATTGTTTTGCGGTTGGCATATTGTTGTTTTATTTTGTTGAGTTGTGAAAAATATATTCGAAACTCTCAAGGGCAACTGCTAACTAGTCAAAATGTTGTGGGTTTTTCTTTGGGTGGTGTGAAAAAAACATTACATCGTCATAAATGTATATAACGGAGGAAACTGCACGTGGAAGAAATACTCAAAAAACGGCGTACTCTTCAAGAAACCATGAACTTTATGGCTGCTCTTTCTGCTGGGATTGAGCCTATCCTTGGTCGTGGTGCAAACAGTATGACCATGTCTGCCGGTAGAAATCTTGGTAGAAAATTTTCTGAAAATGCAAATCAGACAAACGATCTTCTAGAGGCCATCAATGAGGTGAGAAACATCTTGGTGAACAATAATTGCCTTTGGGAGTTTGAACCATTTCAACTGGTAGACCAACCGGAAATGATTCAAATTAACGAAAAAGGACAGACGGAAATTCTTCTGGTTTTTCGTGATTGTATGATTCGTCAGGCGCTACTTCGCTTTGGTCATCCTCAGGAAGGTTCTCTTTGTAACATGATGTACGGTTTTTTTGCTGGTGCACTTGAAACAATCATGGGAAAGCGAACTACACTCACTATCAAGCACGCAGGAGAAAATGCCTGTTTGAAGGTGCTGACTATTGATGCTTAAGGAAAAGCAAAATCTTAGAGATGAGAGGAACCGAAATGAGTGATAAAGTTCGTCTGAATACAGAGTGGCTGTGTGATTGTGGTGGGTGTCATGTAGTGTTAGTTGACCTCCATGAAAAAATCCTCAGTTTTCTTGAATCTGTAGAAATTCTTAAATGTCCAGTTCTCACCGATGAGAAAAACTACCCAGAGGCTGACATAGGTATTGTAACTGGTTCAGTGCGCACAGAGCATGACCGACATGCAGCAATGGAGATGCGTAAACAATGCAAAACCATTATTGCTTTTGGTACTTGTGCTGTTTACGGCGGTTTTCATGGTGCGGGACTTGCCCATAGTCGTGAAGAGATAATGGAACATGTCTATCAGAACAATCCTACGACTAAAACAAATATTATTCCAAACAATTCGATTTCCGAGTTATCCAAAATGGTAACTCCAATCGATGAAGTTATCGATGTTGATCTTTATATGCCGGGCTGTCCACCTCATGCTCACTTTATTTTTGAGGCACTCAGTGCTCTTGTTAAAGGTGAGAGACCTGTTGGTAAAAACCAAACAGTTTGTGCAGGTTGTAACCGCGTCATGAAAAAAACCGATGTGAGTGAGATTAAAGAAAGTCACCAAGGTATACCTGATGAGGAGCTTTGTTTCTTAAGTCAGGGTTATATCTGTCTTGGTTCGGCTACCCTTGATCGTTGTTTGGCACCATGTCCAAGTCATGGCATGATGTGCACAGGATGTGCCGGGCCGACTATGCAGATTCTTACAGAGCCAACCCATGATATTCGCACAGAGGTAAGTGATCGTATGTCACGGCTGACTAAGATTGATGCAGATACCATTAAAACCCATATTGAAAGATCCGCTAAAACGCATTACGCCTATGCAATGGCAACAAAAATGATTGGTAATAAGCCAACATTTCTTATCAATAAGTGGATTGCTGAGGCCGAAAGCGGCACCGCAGCATAACGTCGACTTACGCGGTGACTCAAAGATGCTGTAAACAGCATGTGATATTGGAGGAAGAACAATGGCAAAAACAATAAAGATTGATCCGGTAACCCGTATTGAAGGGCATGCCCGTATTCTTCTTGATTGCGATGATGCAGGAAAGGTAGAGGATGCATTTTTTTGCGTGAATGAACTTCGTGGCTTTGAGCGAATTCTTGTTGGTATGGAGGCGAGTACCTTGCCTCAGGTGACAGCTCGTATATGTGGTGTCTGTCCGACTGCACATCATATTGTAGCTGCAAAAGCACTCGATAACGCAGCAGGCGTTGAACCACCAGAAGCTGGAAAACTGCTTCGCGAATTTATGTATATGGGACATGTGATTCATTCGCATGCTCTTTCACTCTTTGTCTTGGCCGGCCCTGATCTCGTTTTTGGGCTAAATGGTGATGCCGCAACCCAGAATATTGTTGGCATGGTTGAGAAGGAGCCAGAACTGACTAAAGCTGGTTTACGTCTTCGTAGTCTTGGACAGAAAATTAATGAGACAATCGGTGGTCGTGGTATTCATCCAGTTACAGCTATTGCTGGTGGTATATCTTTTAAACTCAGTGATGCTCAATTTGCTAAGTTGCAGGAACTGACTGCTGAGGCTGTTCAACTTTCTTCGCACCTAGCTGGCAAGATCAAAGATCTTCTCTTAAAGCTTTTTGATGAAAATCCAGTACTTTTGGAAAAACTTAATGTTCCAAGCTGGTACTTGGGCACAGTTAAAGATGGTAAGCTCAATTTTTATGATGGCACTCTTCGAGCTGTAGATGAGTCTGGCAATATTATGCAGGAATTCGATAGTCGCCAGTATATGGATCATATTGTCGAACGTGCAGTTTCTAATTCCTATGCAAAGGAAGTTTTCTTTGATCATGGTGGTGCCGAACATATGTATCGTGTGAGCACCCTTGCTCGCATGAATGTTGTTGACGGTATGGAGACTCCTCTTGCCCAGGCTGAATTTGAAGAATTTAGGTCTAAGTTCGGTAAGCCTTGTCATAATGCTGTTATTCAGATGTATGCCAAGATGATTGAACTTATTTACGCTTGTGAGAAAGCAAACGAGTTGATAAACAATCCGGCACTCAGAGGTGACACCAGAGTAGAAGCAGATTTCCGTGGTAAACGTGGTATTGCACATATTGAGGCTCCACGAGGCGTATTGATCCATGATTATCAGATTGATGATCGTGGTATTGTTACTGCCGCGAATATGATTATTGCAACTCAGCAGAACGTTGCTGCAATTAATAAATCATTGGTTGAAGGCGCTAATGGACTGCTTGAAGGCTCAGATGATGAGGCCATGTTAAATGGCTTGGAGTTTGTTGTGCGCTGCTATGATCCATGCCTTGCCTGTTCGACCCACGCTATTGGCTCGATGGAACTGGATGTACAGCTTCGGCAGCAAGGGCAGATGACTAGAAGACTGGTAAGAAGCGCAAAATAATTCAGACTGTTTTGGAGCATAAAGGAGAGAACGATGCTTGAAATGACAATTAATGAAAAGGCCTGTCGCGGTTGTCAGCTCTGTCTGGATGTTTGCCCGACTGACTGCTTCACCTTTGATGAGGGATCGCAAAAAGCGATTGTTTCAAAAATTGGAAACTGTATTGCCTGTGTCAGCTGTGTTTATATCTGTCCATCTGTGGCGATTACCCATAATAACCATCATGTGGTCAAAAACTTCTATCGTAATATAGAGTTTAGCAAACGTATGGATAAATTTTTATAAATAAACCTACTGTCACGAGGATATATAAAATGATTGATACAAATGAATTGACCCTGCAGACAGAGGATTACGATAAGGCTTTTACAGAAGTTTCCTTTCTGCTTGATATGTTTGTTGAAACAATTGAGGCTTTTGTCGGGAAATCAACGCCGTCGCTTGCTGTTGCTGCTGGTCGTAAGATGGCAGCAAATATGCCTATTCATCTAACAGAGCCTAGCCCAGAGAGTGCTCTTGCTGAGTTTATTCGTGTATTTAAAATTCAGCAGATGGAGATTGAAGGGCAATTTGAGGGAGCAGATGCTATGATCACCATAAACCATTGTCCTATTCTTGCAGTTTGCAAAAATAGAAATATGGAAGTTGGTGGTTCTACGTGTCAGATGTTTCACTATTATGTTGCTGGGATTATGGCAGAGCTAGCAGGTTGTCCGACTAGACCGACCACCATTTCAACTGGTGAGACTTGTGTTTTTAAACTCCAGTTCAGTGGCGCACGAAGATAGCTTTACAGGTTGAGATGAAAACACTTATTGTTTGTATTGGTAATGATCTTGCGGCTGACGATGGCGTTGGCCGTGAGATTTTTTTAGAACTTACGGGTCGTGATCTACCTGCCGGAGTTCGCCCTGTTTTTCTAGGCTTGGGTGGTATTGATCTGATTGAACAGCTTGAAGGTGAGGAGCAGCTCATTGTTGTTGATGCTGTTCAGTTTGGTGAGCCTGCAGGTACTGTTCATACCCTGGACTGGGATAGTTTACCTTATATGGCTCCAAGGCCCGTCAGTGGTCATGGGATAGGCGTTAGAGAGGCTATTGAGGTATGTCGTAAGCTTTACCCAGAAAAAGTGCCCGAGAAAACATGGCTTGTTGGAGTTGAAGGTGAATGTTTTGATCAGCTGGGCGTTGGACTCAGTCCTGCTGTTAAAGGGGCAGTTGTAAAAGCTGTAGATGTTGTCCTTGGTTTGTTAGCAAAGTAAGGACGTAACAAATATTCTTTTTGTACTCTTGCTGATTATCCTGTTTTTTTCCTTGGTAAGAAAAAACTATAGATTGATGTTGAAGTTTGAGAGCTTTCTTAAAACACAAAGGTTTTTAAAAAGCTCTTACAGGTTGTTGGTTTAAGCATTGCGTATTGAATAGCAATTCTGTCACTAGTGATTTTCAGTTAATCCCAAGCTATCTTCAACAAATGCCTTGCTTGTGTGATTAGCAAATCCATAACCAGCCTCAGCATAGAAATTAAAAGCAGTCGCGCCAGCTTGTTTTAATTCATCGACTTCATCATCAAATTGAGCGGTTGCTGCAATCATACCTGTAAATTCAGCTTTACTGAGTTCAGTAATTGCTTGCATGTTGGCATTATGGTCAGGCATGGCAAGCATAACTAGTTTGATTGGATTGTTTTCACGCTTAGTCATCTTTATTCGAGCCCAAAAATCAATATCCTTAGCATCACCGTGAAGAACATTTCTGCCTGCATTCAAATGTTCAGTAACCTTGATTTTCTGTTGGTCGACACCAATCACAATATTGCCATATCTCTCGCGCATAGAGTCATAAGCTGCGCTGCCCACACGCCCCATGCCAAACACAACTATCTGAGCATTGCCAGTGTCAAGAGGTTGGTCATTGGGGTGCCTTTCTTCTGTTTCATATCTTTTCAGTTTATTGCTATATCTTTCATAAATTTGATGTGCATAGCGATTGAGTGGTGATGCCGCCAGAAAAGATAACGATAATGCGATAGCCAAAGTTGTTAGCCAGCTTGTGTCCAGCCAACCGTTACTAACACCAATTGAACCAACTAACAGGCCAAATTCTGAGTAATTAGCAAGTGCAAAAGCGGTAAGGATTGCGGTTCTTGTTCTCAGTTTGAACTTGGTGAAAAGATAGAAAAACAGAGCAACTTTGAATGGTATAGCCAGCAATAGCAGGCCTGCTATTCCAAGTGACTGAAGAGTTGGGGTGCCGGCAAGTCCGATATCAAGGAAAAAACCTACTAGGAAAAGATCTTTAAAACTGAGAAGTGAGTCTGACATTTCACTGGCTTTAGGGTGTCCAGCAATGAGCATGCCAAGTATTAAAGCGCCAAGATCTGGTTTGAGTTGTACTTTCTCAAAGAGTCCTGCGCCAAGTCCTAAGGCAAGGAAAACACTAAACAGTAACAGTAACTCACGGTGACCAACTTTATTAAGGATTTTGTGCAAGATTGGTCGACAAAGTACAAGTCCGATAACGAGCGGAATAGCCCAAAGAGATGGAACTTTACCTGTTGTAAGAGTAAGGAAGACAACGGCAAAAATATCCTGCATAATGAGTACGCCAATAGCAACGCGACCATGCAGGGATGACATTTCACCTTTTTCCTCAAGTACTTTTACCGCAAAAACAGTAGAGGAAAAACTGAGAGCAAAAGCTAGGAGCATACAGATATTGAAGTCGAGACCGGAAAATGCTGAAAATGCTAGCGATGAAAGACCGAAGATTAGAAAGCCAAATAATACAACCGTGACTGCCATATGGCCTGTTGCACCAGCCCATATTTCTGGTTTAAATAGACTTTTAACTTGTAACTTAAGGCCGATAGTAAAAAGCAATATAATAATGCCAAGATCTGCAATGTTATCGAGCATATCAGTGCCTTCAACACCAAAAGGCTGCAGTGCAAAGCCGGCAACTAGATAGCCAAGCATTGGTGGGAGTTTTAATCGATAGGCAATAAAGCCTAATATAAATGCTACCAGTATCCAGGTTGGTTCCATATCTTATCCTTCTCTAGTTTATGTGTTAATAGAAACGAGAAAAATTATTAAATGGTAAAGTAGTTAGATAGTTTAGTCTGTCATAAATCAATTTAATTTGCAGCTAAATATCCATTTTGAATCTGTTGAAGATGTTTTGTCAAATGAGTACCCGTTCTCGTTAAATTTTTTTAACTGATCTGGTTGGTTAAGCTTCTTCATAATAACGAAGTTGGCCATTGCACCTCTAGCTCGTTTTGAATAAATAGGAATTGTTTTCAGCTTGCTATCTTTTTCTTGTTTGAAAACGATTTCTATTACATCACCAAGAAGCTTCTTTTTAACAATTGCTTTTGAATATTCTGCAGATGCAAGATTAATTACTGTCTTATGTTCAGCTTTTTTTAATAGCTGATTTATTAATTCAGTGATCGATTCACCCCAAAAATGATAAAGATTGTTTCCATTATTATTCTCAAGCTTTAATCCCATTTCAAGACGGTAGGGTTGCATAAGATCAAGAGGTCGGAGCGCTCCGTAGAGTCCTGAAAGTGTGAGTAGGTGTTGCTGAGCATGTGCTAGTTGATCTGAGTCCCATTCGGAAGGTGTTAAACTCGAATAGGCATCACCTTGAAATGTAAAAATCGCAGGATGACTGTTATCTGTTGTGAAAGGAGTAGTGAAGTTATTGATCATGTCAACGGTGTTGTTTGTGATTTTTTCACTGGTTTTCATGAGTGTTGCAATCTCACTTTCAGATTTTTGTCGTAAAATTTCATTTAGCTGTATTGCTTGTTGCAAGAGAGTAGGGTCACTAATAAGTCTGTAATCATACTCAATAGGCTTTTGAGTTTTAGAAGGTGCAAGAAGAAGTAACATATTATATCTCTTGTTAATTGATTTTATAGCGAATTTTCTAGTTTTAATTACAATAGGATGTATTCACAAATTTGCGAGTTTCTCAAGTGTTAAAAGTACATTTCGTAAATGTACTAAATATTTATTTTTACCAAGAAACATATAGAGGAGTTGTAATGCAAGATGAAGCTGTTGTCTCAGAAATCGAGCAATTTTTAACTGAATGGAAAGATAAAGGGCAGAAAGTTGAACAGATTTACCGAGGTCTTTATGAAACCGTGAATAGCTTAGAGGGTGTAAGTTACGATTTTTCGGGAAGACCCGGAGTCAGTTATTCGCTGAGGCCAACCCATTCAGCTTTAAACGGGAGAAAGTTTTTTGCTATTCTCGATGTGATTGACGATGATCCTGAGGATAGATGGTTGTCTATCTGTTTTTACAGTGACTTAATAACAGACCCAGAGGAGCGGGGTGAAGTAATACCGGGTGGTTTAGCTGGAGTTGATGGCTATTGTTTTGACGTTTATTCCTATGATGAGAAGGCGTTTGATTATCTAAGAACACGACTTGTAGAGGCCTATGATAATGTGATTTCTGACTAGTTGTTCCGCCATTGATACACAGATGTATTGATTTTTTTTGATAAAAGCATAAGCAAAATAGTATGTTTATGTTCATTTCGTCCTTTCTTAATTTTTTTCTTGGTGCTACTATGTGGCATGATATCAGTTTTTGACATTCCTTCTCAATATGAGATATGCTTATATTTGAGAGGTGCTTTTTGGGTTACGGAGTTATTACAACTAGACGTAAAATAATATGACACGGAAACTGTAATGAGCGAAGCAGTCATTCTTGAAAAACTAGAGCAGCTTACTGGCGAAATCCGCACAATGAAGGCGGAAATTCAGGGTCTTAAAGATGAATTAAAGGATAAGCAGCAACCTGCAGATCCTAAAGACGTTGTCTTTGAACCGGTTGGCGAAATTGATGGTGAAGAATTAAAAAAGGTCTGCGCATCACTTCTAGAGAGTGTTGAAGAGTTGCGCGGCATGTCCTCGACCTTTAGGGCCGGGGCTGAACTTGCTGAGGATTTAGGGCCTGTTGTTCAACAGGTTTATCCGAAGGCAATCAGGTTCTGTAATGAACTTGAAGGCGACTTTGAGATAGATGAGCTGGTTGTTCTTCTTAGAAAAACTATCACCAGCCTTGACACGATTGGGGAAGGTGTGGACATGTTGCGAGCTGGTGTTGAGCTTCGTGATGATCTTATCCCGGTTGTCCAGCTTGTTTACCCTAAACTGCTCAAGGCACTTACTGCACTTCACGAGGGTGAGTTTAGAGCTGAGAGGTTAGGTGACTTACTCCATACCGTTCTTCTTAATATTCATACTCTTAGTGACCTGCTGAATATGCTGGCACCATTTACTGAGTTTGTTAAGGAGTTCAATGTAATTCTTCAGCACACAGATATTTTACCAAATATTAACAAGTGGCTTGGTGAAATTCAGGTTGGAAACCCTGCAATCCACCTCGCAACAAAAGCTCTCTCAACAATTAAAAAGATCGACTTGAATGAAGAGAGGGTGACGCAACTCTGTGATGCTTTAAGCACAATTAACCTTACAAAAGTTGAACCAGTCTCTCCTCTAGGAATGATTGGTCAATTACGGGATCCAAAGGTGCAGGAGGCTTTAGGGTTCATGTTTATGCTCCTGCATGCGGTTGGTGGGTGCCTGCAGGCCTGGGAAAGAACAGGATCAAGCAGTGCTCAAGCAAATGAATAAGATGTTTGATAATAATTAGCTGAACTTTTTGAGAAAGGAGGCTGCATACCACAATGAAAAGAATTGTTATACTTGGTGCCGGATGTGGAGGCACCATGATGGCTAACAAATTGAGGAAGGATCTGGAGGATGACTGGTCTATTGTTTTAATAGATCGTGATAATATTCATTATTATCAACCAGGATTTCTTTTCGTGCCCTTCGATATCAACAAGCCAAAGGAAATTAGAAGAAGTAGGCGTGAATTTATCAAGCCTGGTATCGATTTTGTTATTTCCGAATTGGTGAATATTGATTGGGATGCTCAGGAGGTAACTACAGCCACCGAAGGCAAGTTTAAGTATGATATCCTGATTATGTCTACCGGCTGTGATATTGTTCCTGAGGAAATTCCTGGCCTTGCTGAAACATGGAATGAAACTGCTTATGGCTTCTATCGTAATGACGATAGCATTGAGCTGGCAAAGTCTCTCAAAGACTTTAAAGGTGGCCGTTTAGTGGTGAATATTGCTGAGATGCCAATTAAGTGTCCAGTAGCGCCACTTGAGTTTGCCTTTCTTGCTGACTGGCATTTCCATGAGCGTGGAATCCGTGATCAGGTGCAGATTGATTTTGTTACCCCACTTGCTGGTGCTTTCACCAAGCCAGTGGCAACAAAAATTCTTAATTCTGCCTGCCAGGAAAAGAATATTAACATTGTTCCAAACTTTGCCCTTGAGTCTGTTGATGCACAGAAGAAGACCATCGCATCCTACGACGGTACCGAAGTGGAATACGATATGCTGGTTTCTATTCCACCAAACTTTGGTTCAAAAGTTAATATTGATTCTGGTATCTCAGATCCTATGGGCTACATTCCTGTTGATAAGGCAACTTTGCAACCCGAAGGTTATGACAATGTATGGGCGCTTGGTGATGGTACCAATGTGCCAACATCCAAAGCTGGTGCCGTAGCTCACTTCCAAGGTGATGTTATTCATGAAAATATCATGGCCTACATTAATGGAGGTGAACAGCATGCCAGGTCGGATGGCCATGCGGTCTGATTTATTGAATCAGGCTTCGGGAAAGCCTACATTATTGATTTTAACTATGACACAGAACCTTTTACCGGTAAATATCCGTTTCCTGCAATTGGACCTCTGGAGCTTTTAAAAGACACAGAGTTTAACCATATTTCGAAACTGATGTTTAAGTGGGCCTATTTCAACTTGCTGCTCAAGGGCACATGGCTTGGGCCACCGGATCTTATGATGGAAGGTAAGAATGTCGTTAGATAATTCAGAGCTTACATTGTTGAATAAAGGCTGATTCAGAAATGAATCAGCCTTTTTTTTATGAAAAATCACTTAGCTTTTAGATTGTCTGGTATAGCAACCATTGCGCCCTGATGGCCACAAACAAATGCTGCGACACGGTTTGCGTGGTTGTTTATTTCGGAGAGTGGTTTGCCTTGCATAAAACCAATTACAGTGGCCGCAGTGAAGGAATCACCGGCACCGACTGTATCAACAACTTCAGCAGTCACTCCTGAGTGTCTGTTAGATGTGGCCGGTGTGACAAGCAGACTACCTTGGTTGCCACAGGTGAGGATACCGAGTTTTAATTGGTATGTTTCAACCAGACTCTCAAGTTGCTCTTTCTCACTGCCGGTAAGTGAAAACATTTCTGCCAGTACTGGCAGCTCTTCTTCATTTAATTTTAGTATATCAGATAGTTTTAAAGATTTTTCTATGATTTCTTTATTATAAAAATTTTGGCGTAAGTTAATGTCATAAACCTTCAGACAAGTTTCAGGCACATTTTGCAAGAACGAGTGAATAAGTTCTTGCGATTGCCTTGATCGTTGAGCAAGAGTACCAAAAGTTACAGCGTCGAGTTTATTTATGATGTCTTTTGCCGTGTTGGTAAGTTGAAGGTGATCCCAGGCGACGTCATCTGGGAAATGATAATGGGCAACACCTTTTGAATCTACTGTTGCCTCGACATAGCCAGTTTGGTGTTTGCTATCAACTGCTATCCCCGCAATAGAAAGACCAGCATTTTTTAATTCGGTTAGTGCCTTCTGACCGCGTGGGTCATTGCCAATCGTTGAAATAGCTAGAGCCTCTGCCCCCATACTTGCAGCATGAAATGCAAAGTTTGCAGGGGCGCCACCGAGTTTTTCATCTTTTCCAAAAACATCCCAAAGAATTTCACCAAGACCTGCTATAACGTATTTTGCCATTTGTTGATATTTACCTGTTGTTAAATATTGTTTTCTTCGGTTGGTGCAAAACCTCTTCGCATTGTATTTTCGCTCACCAGTTTTGGCTCTACAAATTGCATAAGATAGTCGGAGCCACCAGCTTTTGAGCCAATACCAGACATTTTAATTCCACCAAAAGGGTGTCTGTCTACAAGGGCACCTGTGCAGCCACGATTTAAATATAGATTACCAACATTAATTTTTCTACGGGCAAGCTCTAAGTGCTTTGGGCTTCGTGAGAAGATTGAGCCAGTCAAGCCAAACGGTGTACTGTTTGCCCACTCAATAGCTTGGTTTATGTTTTGAACCTTCATTATAGCAAGCACGGGTCCAAATATCTCTTCTTGTGCAGTTCGGTGATCTGGGGTAATGCCTTCAACAATCGTAAGTGGTACATAAAACCCCTTTTCTTTTTCAGGAATATCGCGCAAGAGAAGGAGTTCACCCTCGTCTTTTGCAATTTCTATGGCCTCTAATATGTTTTGCTGAGCGATCTCGTCAATAACTGGCCCCATATAAAAAGCTGGGTTTTCAGCCGGCCCGATAGCCAAGGACTTCGCTGTTTCAATCAGTCGCTCTTTAAATTTATCATAAATCGCTTCGAGTACAATTACCCTTGAACACGCAGAACATTTTTGCCCCTGGAAGGCAAAGGCTGAGTAAATGACCTGCTTTACTGCTTCATCAAGGTCTGCATCATCATCAATGATAATTGCATTTTTCCCACCCAATTCGGCTATCACTGTTTTAATTTGCTTTTGCCTATGCTGACTAGCAGCTGCTTTACTTAGAATCTTTTGGCCAACCTCCTTAGAGCCAGTAAATGCTATCATTGAAATATCTGGATGTTCTACGAGATAATCACCAATCACATCTCCTCGACCGGGCAGATAATTAAAAATTCCATCAGGTAAACCTGCTTTTTTGAATATCGTTAAGAGAGTATGTCCAATCGCCGAAGCTTTCCGAGCAGGTTTGTAAAGTACAGGGTTGCCTGTAACTATAGCTGCTGCAGCCATGCCACAACTAATAGCTAATGGAAAGTTCCATGGTGCAATTACGGTTGCAATTCCTTTGGGGTGATAACTTAACAGGTTGACTTCGCCGGGGACATCGCCCTGTTTGTGAACAGTATCAAGTTTGATAGCTTCTCTGGCGTAATATTCAAGAAAGTCTATTGCTTCAGCAACATCAGCTTGAGCCTGAGACCACTGTTTGCCTACTTCGAGTACTTGCCATGCTGAGAGTTGATACTGCTCCTGTCTGGTTATGTTTGCTGCTTTACGTAAATATTGTGCTCTTTCTGTAAAGCTCTTTGTAGCCCAATCTTCGCCTGCCTTCTTCGCCTTTACGACAGCAAGGTTTATATGCTCCTTGTCAGCTTGGCAGATCTTGCCAATTGTTTCATAACTCTTTGCAGGGTTAATTGATGGTATTTTATCTTCGGTTTCAATATCTTCTCCATCAATATGTAGCAAATATGTTTTCCCAAGTTGACCACGAACCTTCTTGATTGCATCCGTAAACTGATCCCGCACCTTCTTGTTGCTGAAATCTGCAAAAGGTTCGTTGGTAAATCTATCTTCAGGTTGAGTGGTACCGGTGAAATTGTTTTGTTCAACCTGTTCTGCTGTCAGTCTGCTTAGAGTTTCTACTGGGTTTTCAACAAGTCTCTCGAAATCTGTGTCCTCAACAAAAGACTGGCGTAAAAAAGATTCATTCGCTGTGTTTTCAAGTAATCTTCGAACAAGATATGCCATTCCAGGAATCAGGTCACCGTAAGGCGCATAGAGACGAACTCGCTGAGCAATGTTCTGTAATCCTTTACGCACAGGTTCAGCCATGCCATAGAGGAGTTGAAATTCATAGTGTTCTTCTGGAACACCTAGTTTTTTTGCTGTTTCTATAACCGCAGAAATTGAGCGGATATTATGAGAGCCACATGCAAGGTGGCAGATGGCATGGTTTTGTAGGATTTTTTCTGAGTGTCGCTCAAAAGCAATATCTGTTTCAGGTTTTTGTGCATACACCGGAACGTCCCATCCGTTTTGTTTGGCGACAATATTCTCATAATCCCAGTAGGCGCCTTTGACTAACCTGATGGAGATAGGTAATTCTTTTTCGTGAGCCCAATTCAATAGTTCATCGATGTCTTTGTCGGTGTCTTTGAGGTAGGATTGCATGGCGATACCTAGGTTGCCATATTCTGCAAACTCATCGCAGGAACGAATCCTTTTGTAAACTTCCAGGGTGATGTCTTTAAAGTGATAGTGCTCCATGTCTATACACATGAAACCTTCTAGATTTCTGACGACCCTGAAAATTTTTTTAAGACGGTTTTCAATAACAGAAACAGAACCCTCAAAATCCACCGGGTCAGTTTGGGAATAGAGAGCAGATGGTTTAACTGAAATGTTAACACGGGGGGCATGTCCCCAATCAAGTTCATTCTCACCTATACCTTTCCAATTGGGATATGTTTCTTTTAATGCTTCAAGAAGCTCTCTGTATCTATTCAAAAAGTCGATTGCTTCCTTCTCAGATACACAAGCTTCACCAAGGATATCTATGGTGAGTGCAAAACCGTTTTTTCTGATTTTTTTTATGTTTTTTAATGAGTCCTTTATGTTTTCACCAATAATGAACTGCTTAGCCATTCTTTCAATATTGCTTCTAATTGTCGCACCAACTATTGAACCTGTTATCTTATTTTCGAGCAGAGAGTTTTGAGCACCCCATTTCATCATGGCTGGGATGTCATCATCTTTAAAATATTCTTTTATATGTCGGGTAAGGGATTCAGAACTATTCAAATAAGGAAGAACATCCACAAAGCGAAACAACTGGATCTTAAACGATTCGTTGCTCATGCACCAATCCATCATCCTAGTGTTCCACCAACCCTTGCTAAATACAGAAGGGGATTCATCACCAATACCTTTATAAAACTCTTTGCAGCGATCGATAATATGTGGATCAAGAGATGAAATTGTCATTATAGGCTCCCGAAATGAATCTGTTAAAAGAGAATAAGCTCCTTTTATTATTGTTACTTTCCTATATGATGTCGAGAGAAATATAGTTCACGGTATTTATTTGTTGCAGCAAACGATTGAGGCTACCAAGTTGTCACCTTGATAAATAGTATAGTTTTTTCTGGAAATGAGTATCGGTACTTTCAGGCCATTTTCTTGAAAGATGACACAAGAATGAAGTTAGGTAGGGTGTTTGTTGCTAAAAAATATACTATGAATAAAGACACTTAATATAATTACTATTTATGTATTATTGCATGGTTATTGGTTGGTTTTCTTTGTAGAGAAAAGTAAAAAAGGTTGCTCTGTTTGTTAGAAGTTGTATATGTCTTTTTCTAAGGTGTATTATATATCTTTAGACTACTTATTATCCTTTACTAACAGTCTAAGATTGTATAAAGATATCTTTGTTGTTGGGATATGTATACAAAGTTTGTATACGATTTAATATAGGGAAGAAATTTGTTGGAATTGTGCTGAAAGTTTTTGAAATTGTTATCAAATTTTACAGTAAAATGTAGAGGAAAACAAAAATGGCTAAAAGAGTTGTAATTATTGGTGCAGTAGCTCTGGGACCGAAGGTGGCATGTCGATTACGTCGTATTGATCCAGATGCGGAGATTACCGTTCTTGATCGTGATAGTGTAATCTCTTATGGCGGTTGCGGTATTCCCTATTATATTGGCGGTGATGTTGCTGATATTGAAGGTCTACAGTCAACTCAGTCGCATGCAATTCGTAATGTAGAGTTTTTTGAAGATGTTAAAGGTGTTAACGTAAAAACTGAAGTTGAAGCTGTTGAGATTCTTCGTAGAGAAAAGCAGGTACGTGTTAAGCACCTTAAAACCGGTGAGGAAGAATTAGTTCCTTACGATAAGTTGGTAATTGCAACAGGTGCGTCTCCTTTACGTCCACCATTCCCTGGATCCGATCTACCAAATGTTTGTATCGTATCCAATCTTCACCATGCCGAAAATATTAAGAAACGCATTGCCCAAGGTAAGGTTGGCAAAGCTGTTGTTATTGGTGCCGGTGCAATTGGTATTGAGATGGCGGAAGCATTAACCGATCTTTGGGGAGTAGAAACTACTATTGTAGAAATGGCTGAGCAGATTCTTCCAGCAGCACTTGGAAGAAACGTTGCAACAGTCGTACAGCGTCAACTTGAAGAGCACAATGTAGAAGTTCTCGTCTCTGAAATGGTAAAGAAGATTACCCAGGAAGAAGACGATGGAAAACTTACTGTACACATGAATAGCCAAAATATTGAATGTGATCTGGTTGTTCTTTCTGCAGGTGTTCGTCCAAATACGAAATTTGCTGAAGAGGCTGGTCTTGCTGTCGGTCAATTCGGTGGGCTGCTAGTCGATCGTCGTATGCGCACTAATGATCCTCATATTTATGCTGGTGGTGATTGTGCAGAAATAAGAAATTTAGTGAGTGGTGAGAATATGACCATGCCTCTTGGCTCTCTTGCCAATAGACAAGGTCGTGTTATTGCAACTAATATCAGTGGCGGCTCTAGTCACTTCAAAGGTACTGTTGGTACCTTTTGTATAAAGGTTTTTGATCTTGGTGTGGCAACTTCCGGACTTACTTATAGACAGGCTATTAGCAAAGGATTTGATCCGGTGTTCTCCATTGTAACTCAAGCGGATCGTGCTCACTTCTATCCTGACTCAAAAGCTATGTATATGACTCTGGTTGCAGATCGTAAGACTCGCAGAGTGCTTGGTGTTGAAGCGGTTGGTGAGATGGGTGATGCTGTAAAGGCTCGTGTTGATGCCGTTGCACCTCTTCTTCGTCTTGGTGTCGATGTTGACGAAATTTGTGGCCTTGAAACAGGTTACGCCCCACCGTACGCATCAGCTATGGATGTAGTTAATAATGCAGGTAATGTGCTAGATAATATTCTTAATGGCTACAATGTAACCACCGACCCTGTAAGCTTTATAAAAGAATTTAATGAAACAGATATTCGAATTCTCGATATTCGTGGCGAAGAGCAGGCTGGGGAGTATATGAAGAAATACGGCGATCGCTGGATTCACATTCCTCAGACTGAACTGCGTAAGCGTTTTGAAGAGGTTCCAAAGAATGAGCCACTTTTTGTAGTCTGTGATACTGGCACCAGATCCTATGAGGCACAGATTGTTCTGGTTTCAAAAGGAATTACCAATACCCGTAATGTTCAGGGTGGTTTATCACTTGTGAAGGTGAATGATCCGAATTTTATTTAGTTTTATCTGTTCAAACTAATAGTCCAATTGTAGTTAAAAAAGGGGCTGTCTCTATCTGAGGCAGCCCCCTTTTTTGTTGTCAGGTTGTAAAAGGTGTGGTATCTATCTCGGTTTTTTGTGCAGAATAATAACCAGTTAAGCCTCAACCGAAATAAAACATGAATGCACCAATAACCAGTATAGAATCGACAGCAAGCTGGATTAAATACAATAGTAAATTATGTAATAGTTGTGTAGGTACCTGTTGTAGTTTGCCCGTAGAGGTTAAAACATCTGATCTTATCCGTATGGGAGTGATGGATGAGTTTGAGCTTGATGAGAATCCTAAGAAAGTAGCCAAACGTTTAAAAAAAGAGGGTGTGATAGAGCATTTCTATGCTAAGAAAGAGCTTTTTACATTAACTAGAATGGCTAGTGGTGACTGTCTTTATCTTGATCAGAAAAACCGAAGATGTACTATCTACCAAAGTCGGCCAGATACATGCCGAAACCATCCACAAGTAGGACCGAGACCAGGCTTTTGTGCCTATAACGAAAAATAAAAAAGACAGCAGGATCACTAATGATCCATACTGCCTTTTAAAGTTTTACTGCCTTATGTGGTAGGCTAATTAATTACCAGCCATCATTGCTGCAATATCATCTTCCACTGTACCAATTGGTTTGATGTCGAAGTTTTCAACCAAAACATTCAAAACGGTTGGAGAAACAAAGGCCGGAAGGCTTGGTCCGAGACGAATACCTTTTACCCCAAGGTGCAGAAGAGCGAGAAGAACAGCTACAGCTTTCTGCTCATACCAGCCAATATCAAAAGATATTGGAAGATCGTTGATGTCATCGAGCTCAAATACTTCTTTTAACTTCAAGGCGATAACCGCAAGAGAGTAACTGTCGTTACACTGTCCAGCATCGAGCACTCGTGGAATACCACCAATATCACCAAGGTTCAGTTTGTTATAGCGATATTTTGCACAACCAGCAGTTAAGATCACCGCATCTTCTGGGAGGTTTTCTGCAACTTCAGTAAAATATGCACGACCTTTTTGACGGCCGTCACAACCTGCCATTACAACAAATCTCTTAATCGCGCCGGACTTCACAGCATCAACCACCTTATCAGCAAGGCTCAGTACCTGATTATGAGCAAAACCACCAACGAGTGTTCCTGTTTCGAGCTCTTTTGGTGCATTACACTTTTTAGCTTGTTCAATTATTGCAGAAAAATCTTTTGCATTGCCATCAACCCTATCAGCAATATGAGCTACGCCTGGATAGCCAGCCATTCCTGTAGTGTAGATTTTATCTTTATAAGAATTAGACTCTTTAATAGGGATAATACAGTTGGTGGTCATTAATATTGGGCCATTGAATGCCTCAAAATCATTGTTTTGGTGCCACCAGGAACTTCCGTAATTACCTTTCAGGTTGTCATACTTTTTAAACGCAGGGTAATAGTTAGCAGGAAGCATTTCACCATGGGTGTATACATCTATGCCAGTACCTTTGGTTTGGATGAGAAGTTCTTCTAGGTCTTTGAGGTCGTGACCACTGATAAGAATGCCAGGCTTGTCCCTGACACCAAGGTTTACCTCTGTGATTTCTGGATTTCCGTAAGCTGCGGTGTTTGCTCCATCAAGAGCTGCCATGGTAGTAACAGCACATTCACCAGCTTTAAGAACAAGGCCAACCATTTCATCGACAGAGAGATCTTCCGTGGTGGAGGCCATAGCTTCAATTATAAAATCGTAAATCTCATCCTTTTCAACACCCAGGACTGCTGCGTGTTCTGCATATGCACCAATTCCTTTGAGGCCGAGAATGAGAAGTTCACGTAGAGATCTTACATCTTCATTTTCAGTTGCAAGTACACCAACAGTTTTTGCTTTATCCTGAAACATATTAGGATTACTTGAAAACCAGAGAGCCGATCCATCAAGCTGGTTTGCGGTATCATCACCGTCAGAACCAAGGAAACTCATGAGCTTTGACCAGATTGATTTCTTTTCATCTGATGATGGCAGAGCATCGTATTGTGCTTTGAGTGAGCCTTTAATAACTTGAGAACGCTTAATCCAGTTTTCAAGGCTGCTGTTATCAAAGTTTGCGTTGGTGATAGTAGTGAAAAGACCTTGAGCGATAAAAAGGCCAACATTTTTATCTATTTGAACGCCAGCTTCTTTTAAGCTCTTAGCAAGAACAGCAATTCCTTTTAAATCGTAAATAAGCAAATCTTGAAGATTTGATGTGGTTTCCTGCTTACCACAAACACCTTTGATAGTACAACCTGTGCCTTTAGCAGCTTCCTGACATTGAAAACAGAACATGTTTAGTCTCCTCTTTGTTTATATATCACTGTCGTGCCGATATATAGTTTTATTTGGCGTAACAGAAATGCGTTTGATACGAATTGATGTTTCCGTATGCTGAATGAATTGATTGTAGCCTGTAGATTGAAAATAACTTTGACGTAAGTCAAATTTTGATTTTTCTATTAAATTTTTGAAAAAATGTCATAGTAGTTATTATAGATGGTAGGTCTGAAGCAAAATCTTGAAATATACTCATTTGCATACAGAGAGTTTGAATTGATATGAGATCGTTACAGCAATATGGGCTTGTCATACTAGTTTTTGTTGGGATAATGCTGCAGTCTTGTATAGCAGATGCAGCCGAAAAGAAGACTGTACTTTATCTCAACTCCTATCATGACGGCTATCAGTGGTCAGATTCCATTCTTGATGGTGTTCGTACAGAGCTAGGTAAAAGCAGCTATAAAATTGATCTGCAGGTCGAGTATATGGATGCTAAAAAATACAATATCGAACCTGTAATCGAAGAACTGCGTCTTCTCTACTTGCAAAAATTCAGTCACGAAAAATTTGATGTTGTCATCGTTTCAGATGATGATGCTTTTAACTTTGCTCTCAAATACCGTGATGATATTTTCCCAGAAGTTCCAATTGTTTTTTGTGGTGTCAATAACCTTAGTAAAGACGAGGCTCAGGCGGGAAACTTAACCGGTGTTGTAGAGAATTTTGATCTTGCGGGTACTATTGATGTTGCACTGAGGTTGCATCCTAAGAAAAAAAGAATGGTGGTGGTTGGAGACGATTCAACGGCAGGTAATGCTATAAAAAGTCAAATTGAAGCTCTTGTTCCAGATTATAAAAATAGATTAGATGTCTATTACTGGACTCAGCTAGACTTACAAGAGGTGCAACGTCGGGTAAAAAACCTATCTGAAGATACATTCCTTTTTTTTATCCCATATTATCAGGTTATAGGAAGCAGGTTCTATACTTCAGAAGAGGTTATGCAGGCGATCTATACTCATTCTAGTGTACCACTCTATACTGCATGGGAATTTCTTTTAGGCAGTGGCGCGGTTGGTGGTAGTTTGTTATCTGGCTATGATCATGGCCAACAGGCTGCATCTATGGCACTTGCAATTCTTGGTGGGGTAAATATAGAGAATATCCCGATTGGCTATCAGCCAAACTCTGTTTACAGGTTTGATTATATAGTTATGCAGAAGCTTAGGGTCAACAGTGATCTTTTACCAGCAGAGAGTGAACTGATCAATGCTCCCAATCCTTTCTATGAAGTGTCTCGTGAGCTGTTTTGGACTATCATGATCAGTGTTATCCTTCTGTTTATTACAGTGATATTTCTTATTACGAATATGGCTGCAAGACGTCGAGTTGAGCAAAAGATGAAAAATCAGCTCACTTTTCAAGAGACATTAATCGATACTATTCCCCAGCTTGTTTCATGGAAAGATGCAGAACGAAGGTATGTTGGTGCTAACCGAACCTTTGCAGATTTTTTTGGTGTGCGAGAACGCAATGACGTCGTTCATCAACGTACAGAAGCTATTATTGCAGATCAAAGTTATGCAAACTGGTCTGTGACGGCTGATGGCGCTGTTGTGACAGGTGGCGGTGAATTCCGAAAAATTCGAAAAAAAATACAAAACTCATCAGGTGAAACTTCTTGGCTTGAAGTAAATAAAGTACCCCTTCGGGATCAGGACGGAAAGATTAGTGGAATTTTAACCACTGCTGAAAATGTGACCCGAGAACATAACCTTGAAAAGCAACTAGTACAGTCGCAAAAGTTAGAGGCAATCGGGACGCTTGCCGGAGGGATATCTCATGATTTTAATAACATTCTTACCTCAATAATCAATTCAACTGAGCTTGCAATAGGTGATGTTGAGCCGCATTCACAGACAGAAAAAGATCTCAGTAGGGTTCTGAAAGCTGCCCGACGTGGTAGTCGAGTTGTTGAGCAAATGCTTGCTTTCAGTAGACCCACAAAAGAAAATTTTATGGCTACAGACCTGCGTGCCATTCTTCTTGAAGTGCTTGATTTAATGCAGGTCTCTTTGCCGGGAAATATACGGGTGCAATCATTTATTTCTCCTGTTGTAGCAAATGTCTATGCCAATCCCACCCAGATCCATCAAGTGGTGATGAATTTATATACCAATGCTTTCCATGCTCTTCGTGGAAAGGGAGGTGAGTTACAGGTGAGACTTGAAGAAAGGTTTGTTGACGATAATGAAGCTGTTTATCTCGATACTGAACCTGGTGGTTATGTTGTTTTGACGATCAGTGATAATGGTCCTGGTATAGAAACTGAAATTATAGATAAGATTTTTGATCCCTTTTTTACCTCAAAAGATAAAACAGAAGGAACAGGTTTGGGCCTCGCCGTAGTTCACGGTATAGTAAAAGCACATAGAGGTGGTGTTCGTGTGGAGAGCAATCAGGGTGAAGGAGCTACCTTTGAAATTTTTCTCCCACGTATTGATAGGGAAGAAGCTGCGGTGAGAACTCATGCCAAACCGCTTAAAAGAAAGGGTGGTAGAATCCTTTTTGTAGAGGATGACTTGGATCAGTTGCAGTCTGCTTGTCGTTTATTGGAGAATGCAGGTTTTACAGTTGTCGGGGCGGAGCATCCCAGTCGAGCTTTAGAGCTTGTACAATCAAAGGTTGAAAAGTTTGATCTGCTTATTACCGATTACGATATGCCTGGTTTGAACGGTATTGAGCTTGCTGAAAATATTGTTGATTGGGTTGTGGATTTACCTGTTATTGTTGTTTCTGGTCGTGAAGAGGCAATGGCTGCAGTTAATAGGGTTGAGATGGTAAAAAAAGTGATTCGTAAACCTTATGAAAAAGATGAATTAATTCATGTCTGCGATGTTCTTTTGCAGGAAAGAGACTAAGTATGGGCAATATTCTTATAATTGATGATGATTTAGATATTTGTGAAACTCTTGAAAGTCTGGCTGCAAGACAGGGGCATCAAGCTACTTCAGCACAAACGATAGCAGGTGGTAGACAGAGGTTTGCAGCAGGTGAGTTTGATGTTGTTTTTCTTGATGTACGCCTACCAGATGGTGATGGTCTTACCTTATTGCCTGAGCTTGCAGAGCTTTCAAACTCACCTGAGATAATAATACTTACAGGCAAAGGTGATCCGGATGGGGCTGAGTTGGCCATTGAGGGAGGGGTTTGGGATTATATCTTAAAGCCATCCAGTGTCAGGCAAATTACTTTAACACTTAACCGTGCCATTAAATATCGCTTGGAAAAGTTAGGTAATAGTAGTGGTGATGGTGTTGTTGCAGACCATATTATTGGTCAAAGTGCACCAATAAAAGCTGCATGTAGATTGATGGGAAAGGCCGCAGGGTCGACTACAAATCTTCTGATAACAGGTGATACAGGTACTGGAAAGGAGGTGTTTGCACGGACAATTCATGAGAATAGTAGCAGAAAGTCAGGTGATTTTGTTGTCGTTGACTGTGCCTCTCTAACCGAATCAATTGTTGAGTCAATCCTTTTTGGGCATCGTAAAGGTGCTTTTACCGGTGCACATGATAATCAAAGTGGTTTGGTGAAACAGGCAGATCAAGGAACACTTTTTCTCGATGAAATTGGTGAAATGCCCCTTTCAATGCAAAAATCTTTTCTTCGAGTGTTGCAGGAAAAATCTTATAGAGCTGTCGGTGATTCAAAAGAACAGACCAGTGATTTCAGGTTGATCGCAGCGACGAACCGCAACCTAGATGAAATGGTGGAGGCTGGACAATTCCGTAGTGATCTGCTGTATCGTATTAAAACGATGATGTTACATTTGCCGCCACTAATTATTCGTAAAGGCGATATAAAGCTTTTGGCACTATATAAGGTGGAGCAGGTTTGTGCACAGTTTGGTGTTGAGCTTAAAGGTGTTGATGACGATTTTCTCGATTTGCTTGAGCAGTATGAGTGGCCTGGAAATGTTCGTGAACTATTTAACACTATTGAGCGAGCTGTAGTTGCTGCTGGTGATGAAGGTCAGCTCTTTGCTATGCACCTTCCACGTAACCTGCGAATACACGTGGCTAAGAAGCAATTTGGCGAGATTAGTAGTTCCTCTGAAGATGGTGCCATTAGCAATAGTGTAAGTGTTGTCCGGAAAATAGGACACGATATATTCGAAGATATTTTTGACAACCCTCTGCCAAGTCTCAAAGACTTTAAAGGTATGGCAGAGAAGGTTTACTTAAGTGAACTGATACGCCAAAAAAATTCAAATGTACCTCAAATCCTCAAAGCATCAGGGCTTTCCAGGTCTCACTTTTATTCTTTAATAAAAAAGCATGAGCTTGTGATCCAAGTCGAATCATAACTAAATAATTTGTCTGATTTTCCGGACTCTTTGTTTTCTCAAAGGTAGAAAGGTCTATTTTGATATCCTTTGTTCAAGTTAGTCTGTTTTTTCAGACTGGGATAAGTGGTTATTCTTTTGTGGTTTTTGTAAGTTGTTGAAAACGTGTGCTAAATCCTTTTGGCACGCCCTTTGCTACTTCCACCCTAATTACTGCCAGCGCAGAATACTGAGGCTGAGCATTTATATCGACTGATTTCTTTGTCCAATTGTTAATCGATTAAACAAAGTCGTCAGTTGTTTAATCTCGTCGTTTAATACGGCTAGGTCATTATTTTTTCCAGGGGGAAGACAATGAAAAAGAATTGGATTATGGCACTGGTTGCAGCGCTTACCTTTGCATTTGTTGGTGCTAATAGTGCTGATGCTGCAAAGAGAGAGAAATTTGGTGTTGACCCACGTCACAAAGAAGCAAAGCGAGTTAAGTTTAAGCCATCTGATGAAAAATTTAAATGGAAGATGGTAATGCCATGGTCAAAAGGACTTCTGTTTTACGATATGGCAGTACACTTTGCAGACAGTGTACGTCTAGCATCTGCCGGTAGACTTGATATAAAACCATTTTCCGCGAACGAAATCGTTCCAGCAATGCAATCATTTGATGCCGTTTCTAAAGGTTCTGTTGAGGTAGGTCATGACTGGGCTGGTTACTGGAAAGGTAAGGATGAGGGTTTTGTTGCTCTTGGTGATGTTCCTTTCGGTCTTGATAGTGAAGGTTACAATATCTGGCTTTATGAACGTGGTGGTCTTGAAATGGCTCAGGATCTTTACGGTCAGTATAACTTGATGGCTTTCCCTGTTGGTCAGTCCGGCCAGGATATGGGTATTTTCTCCAATAAGCGCGCAACCAAGATGGAAGACTTCAAAGGTATGAAGGTTCGTACTGTTGGTTGGTACATGGATATCCTTAATCGCCTTGGTGCTTCTGCTACTCCAATGCCAGGTGGTGAGGTTTATCTTGCACTTGAGCGTGGTGTTCTTGATGGCGCTGAATTTTCCGCACCTGCAATTTCTTACCCAATGGGTTTTGATGAAATCACCAAGTATGTTCTTTCCCCAGGTGTTCATCAGCCAGGATCTCAGTGTTACATCTTCTTCAACAAAGATGCATGGGAAACCCTTCCACGTGATCTTCAAGAGATCGTTAAGCTTGCAGCAAAAGAAACCCAGCTCTGGTCCTACAACTGGATTCAGAACCTGAACGCACAAGCAATGAACAAGCTTAAGGATTCTGTTGAAATCGTTCAAATGGATCCAGAAACTCTCGTTGAGTTCAGCAAGGTAGCTCAAGAGTATGTAAACGAGATTAAATCAAAACATCCAAATGCTAAGAAAATTCTCGAATCTCAAGAATCATTCAAAAAGGATTTCGAGGTTTGGCGTTCAGCTCGTGAGAACGTGACCCCGTGGTCCCACGAGAGTTATTCTCAAGGTCGTACTAAGTAAGTTGTCTTTATCAGTTTATATGGCTCCCCTTGATAAAAGGGGAGCCAATTATCTGTTTCGGAGTGCAAGGAGTTTAGTTATGGATGGAATTATTCGAACTATCGATACGATTAATGAAAAAATAGGTCAGTTCAATTCGCTGCTAGTGCTCCCTCTTGTAGGTGTTGTCGCTTATGAGATTGTGATGCGATATGCCTTTAACTCCCCAACTGTATGGGGATTCGAACTGACCATGTTTATCTACGGCGTGCATTATATGCTCGGCCTCGCTCTTACAGAGCAGACGGGTGGCCACGTTAAAGTTGAAATACTCACCTCAAAATTTGGTCCTAAGGGACAAGCCATATTTAATATTTTTGGCTACACAGTTTTGTTTTTACCTGTTTTCGGGCTTATGGCATATGCTGCCACTCAATATGCTTGGACATCAACCAGTATGTTTGAACACAATCCAACCAGTTGGGCACCTCCAATCTGGCCGTTTAAAAGTCTGATGGCACTTGGTTTTACCATGTTGTTTTTTCAAGGGTTGAACACCTTGTTGAAAAATATCCAGATACTGCGCGGTAAGAACTAACCCAGCTGAGCTGGAAAGAACCTTTACACAGAGTTAGTGTCTGTAAGGTTCTAACTTACTGTGCTTATTCAACCCTGAAAACGTAGTCAAGGGAGATTGCAATGGACTTTATGAGCCCTGAATTTCTAACAGTAGCCATGTTTGTGGTACTGATCGCATGTATTATGCTTGGTTTGCCGCTGGCGTTTACGCTCGCTGCAGTGGCAACTCTATTTGGTTTAATTGATAACGGATTTAATGTTCTTGGCATGTTTGATATTTTTGCAAACAACTGCTGGGGACTGATGAATAACTATACTCTGGTGGCCATCCCGCTCTTTATTTTAATGGCTCAGCTTTTGGATCGTTCGAAGGTGGCAGAGAAACTTTTTGAAGCACTCTATGTTGTAATGGGTCGTGTAAGAGGTGGCCTAGGACTCGCTGTTGTTGTGGTATGTACTGTTTTTGCAGCTACCACAGGAATCATTGGAGCATCAGTTGTTGCCATGGGCCTTTTGGCAGCACCTGCACTTTTAAGTAAAGGTTACCAGAAAGAACTTACCACAGGTATTATCTGTTCAGCAGGAACCCTTGGTATTCTTATTCCACCGTCGATTATGCTTGTCGTTTACGGTGGGTTAACAGGTATGAAAGAAACTTCGGTAGGTCAGCTCTTTGCTGGTGCCATTATGCCTGGTATCATGCTTGCCTCCCTCTATTTTATCTATATTTTTGCTCGCTGTGTTATCAATCCATCTCTTGGGCCAACCATTAGTGAGGAAGAAGCAAGTAAGTACAGTGCTGCGCAAAAATGGTCTATGACTTTAAAGAGTCTTATTCCACCAATGGCTCTTATCCTTACTGTAATGGGTACTATCCTCGCAGGTGTTGCAACACCTACTGAAGCTGCGGCTCTTGGTGCCATGGGTTCTGGTGTTTTGGCTCTTCTGAATCGTGCTTTGAATTTACAAGTTATTTATGACTCTTGTGTCAGCACCTTGAAGATTTCCTGTATGGTAATGATGCTTTTCATAGGCGGTAAGTTTTTTAGTACCGTTTTTCTTTCCATGGGCGGTGGTGATGTTGTAGCCGATTTACTTATCGGTGGTAGTCTCAGTCCTAATATGGCTCTTTTTTTCATGATGGCCATTGTCTTCTTGATGGGTATGTTCATTGACTGGGCTGCAATTCTTCTGGTTACTGTACCTATCTTTATGCCAATCGCAATGGAACTTGATTTTAATCCACTCTGGTTTTCTATGCTCATTTGTGTGAACCTGCAAACCTCATTTTTAACACCTCCATTTGGATATGCACTTTTCTATCTGCTTGGGGTTGCTCCTGAGGGTGTGAAGATGACCCATATTTATAAAGGTATTCTTCCCTTTGTAGGCCTACAGATAATTGGTTTGGTTCTGATATTTATGTTCCCTGAAATTGTAACGTGGCTGCCTTCTGTGTTCTTCGGTCAGTAAAAGACGTTTGTTTTAATAGCATTAAATTAAAGGTGAAATGTTGACAGAGATAGAACGTTTTATAGAAAAGGCACAGAAGGCAGGTGCGTTCATCACAGAGATAAATAGTGATGAGCAGGTGGTAGCCTATGTCAGAACACTTTCAGAAAAGCATAAAAAGAATGGTGCTACAGCTCGTGTTGCAGCGCCAGCTCTTCCTGAGGTGCTACATAGAAAGGTTTCCGCAGAGTGTAGCACCAATGGGCTTGCTTTTATTGATTCTGATGTCAGAAGATATAGTGCAAGCCTTGAGATTGGCCTCACTACCTGTGAGTACGGAATTGCTGAGACGGGTACCATTGTTTTGAATTGTCCAAGTGAGGATTTGCGACTGACAACCATGGTTTGTGATTACCATCTGTGTGTGCTGAAGAAGAGCACGATAGTTGCTAATGTAGGTGTTATAGATAGTGAGATGAAAGCGTTTTTTAGTAATGGGGCTGACTACACAGCCTTCATTACCGGTCCGAGTCGTACTGCTGATATTGAGCGTGTATTGACCATAGGTGTTCATGGGCCGCTTGAGCTTCATATTCTGCTGGTGGAGGATGTTTGATGCAGGAAGCAAAGAATTTAAAACAGTACCGTAAAGATTGTCAGCAGTCACTTGATAACGATTTTTTACGCTCTGCTCTTGATAAGTTTGCCGTAGCATATCGTGAAAGTAGAGCAAATGCTTTTTCTGAATATGATGTGAGGCAAATAGTAGAGGAGATTGCTGAGATAAAGGACGGAACTTCTGCAAATCTTACGCTACTTTATGAACAGTTTAAGGCTGCTGCGGAAGCGAACGGTGTAAAAGTCCATTACGCTGTTGATGCAGATGAGGCAAACAAAATAATTGCTGATATTGCCCATAAGACTGAATCAAAAAGTGTTGTAAAATCTAAGTCGATGACTGCGGAAGAAACACTTTTGAACCATGTGCTTGAGGCAGAAGGTATAGAAGTTACAGAAACTGATCTTGGTGAGTATATTATCCAGCTGCGCCATGAAGGGCCTTCTCACATGGTGCTTCCTGCAATTCATCTGTCTCGCACACAGGTAAAAGATCTTTTTTCCGATGTAACAGGTCGCCAGCTAGATGATAATATTGCCGAGCTTGTGAAGGTTGCCAGAAAAGAGTTACGCCAGAAATTTATTGATGCAGATATGGGCGTAACAGGTGCTAACTTTGCAATCGCTGAATCTGGCACTATAGGCCTTGTTACCAATGAGGGTAACGCTAGGCTTGTAACTACCTTACCTCGGGTTCACGTGGCGCTGATGGGGCTTGATAAGCTGATTCCTTCTGTAGACGATGCTCAGAAGATAGTCAGTGTGCTGACTAAGAATGCAACTGGTCAGGCTATTACTTCCTATGTAACTTGGGTTACTGGTGCCAACGAAAACAAACTAGCTGGTGGTAAGGCGCGTGAAGTGCATTTTGTGATATTGGACAATGGTCGTAAAGAAATGGCCGAAGATCCCTTGTTTTCACAGGTTTTTAGGTGTGTCCGATGTGGTGCATGTGCCAATGTTTGCCCTGTCTATCGCATGGTTGGTGGGCATAAAATGGGGCATATTTATATTGGTGCCATTGGTCTTATTCTCACCTATTTTTTCCATGGAACAGATAAGGCAAAGAACCTTGTTCAGAACTGTATTAACTGTGAGGCCTGTAAAGATATCTGTGCTGGAGATATCGATTTGCCAAGGCTGATTAAGACAGTGCACACAAGGATTCTTGATGAGGGTGGACATCCATTACCATTCACACTTCTTTCCAAACTGTTAAAGAATAGAAAGCTGTTTCACTCACTTTTGAGAAGTGCAAAGTGGGCTCAAAAGCCGATGCAGAATAGTGATGGTTATGTGCGTCATTTGCCAATGATCTTTTTTAAAGAACACGATTTTAAAGCTCTACCTACAGTTGCAGAGAAACCGTTTCGTGATATTTTTCCTGAAATTAACCAGTCTGTTGAAAACCCAAAGGTAAAAGTTGGGCTTTTCTCTGGTTGTGTGCAGGATTTTGTCTACCCAGAACAGATGGTTGCAGCTGTTGAACTTTTTGCAAAACACGATGTCGCAATGAGTTTTCCTGAAACTCAGTCTTGTTGTGGTTTACCTGTGCAAATGATGGGGGAGATGAAAGCTGCAAGAGATGTTGCTTTGCAGAATATTCTAGCCTTTGAAAAGGAAGATGTTGATTATATTATCACCCTCTGTGCTTCTTGTGCATCACATTTAAAACATAATTATCCACACCTGTTAAAGGATGATGTCAACTTTGCAGATAAAGTTGAAGCTTTCGGTAAAAAGGTAATTGATCTTTCTTCGTTTGTGCATGATGTCTTGAAGTTAGGTGAAAGTGATTTCGATGGTGATGGTAAGAAAACCACCTTTCACTCTCCCTGCCATCTCTGCCGTGGTCTAGGTGTAAAAAGTTCTGCCCAGAACCTTATAAAAACTGCAGGAATGGAATATGTGAAGGCGCAGGAAGAGGAAAGCTGTTGTGGTTTTGGTGGAACTTATTCTGCAAAATTTCCTGAATTGTCTGAGCAAATTCTCAAAATGAAATTGGATGACATCGAGAATACGGGTGCAGAACAACTTCTCACTGACTGCCCTGGATGTATTATGCAGCTACGTGGCGGGCTAAAAAAACGTGGGTCTGATGTAGTTGTACAACATACAGTTGAGGCACTTGCTACAAGAAGTAAGAAAAAAGACTAGTCAGAAGATAACTCTATGATTTTCTGTGTCGACAAGTAAAAGCCTACAAACCTATTGTTGATTTTTGTAGGCTTTTATTGTTTGTTCTGTAGAACCGGAATTATTCCCTTCTATTTCAAGCTCTGCAGGTTCTAGCGGGAGCTTTTTTGTAATCAAAATCCCTTGGCCAATGAGCGTTTTTGGTTCTTAGTTTTTAAAACTATGGATCGGTGCAGGGATTCTTCCACCCCACTGAATAAATCTTCCAGATTTACCTACGTTGTTTACAGGCATAATTGGACTTGCACCAAAAAGTCCTCCAAAGCTTACGTGATCTCCAACCTCTTTGCCCGGTACTGGGATAAGACGCGCTGCTGTAGTTTTGGAGTTGATCATGCCAAGTGCCATTTCATCGGCAATAATTGCTGAGATGGTTTCTGCATCGACTGAGCCAGGAATTGCTATCATATCAAGGCCAACTGAGCAAACGCAGGTCATGGATTCAAGTTTCTCAAGGGTGAGAGCGCCTTCCCCAACTGCTTCTGCGAGAACAGCATCTTCCATCACCGGAATAAACGCTCCACTTAAACCACCAACTGTTTTACTGGCAAAGATGCCACCTTTTTTTACAGCATCGTTGAGCATTGCAAGTATTGCAGTTGAACCAGGAGCACCTACTGAGTCAACACCAAGTATCTTGAATATTTCACCTACAGAATCGCCAATAGCCGGTGTCGGAGCAAGGCTTAGGTCAACCACGCCAAACTCAACTCCGAGTTCTTCGGAAACTTTGCGACCAATGAGCTCGCCACAACGGGTGACTCGAAATGTTGTCTGTTTGATCTCTTCGGCAATCTGGTCAAGAGTTAGAGTTTTGTCAGTGTCTTTTTCTATCAATCGTTCAAGAGCACGGGCAATTACACCCGGCCCACTGACTCCTACGTTTAATACCGCATCTGCCTCTTCAAGACCGTGAATTGCTCCAGCCATAAATGGGTTGTCGCCTGGTTGGTTACAGAAAACAACAAACTTTGCAGCGCCAAAACCACCCGAGTCTGCGGTGCCCTCGGCAAGATCTTTTACAGTTTGACCTACCATTGCCAGTGCATCCATGTTGATGCCTTTTTGGGTGGTCGCAATGTTAATAGAAGCACAAATTTTTTCAGTTTGGGCAAGTGCTTCAGGGATTGATGCAATGTATTCACGATCAGTTTCGGTCATACCCTTTTCAACTTGCGCTGAAAAACCACCAAGGATATCAACGCCCACCGTGGTTGCAGCTTTATCAAGGCTTTTAGCAAGTTCGATGAAGCCTTCCTTTTTAAAACCGGCCCCAACAAAGGCTATGGGGGTAACTGATATACGTTTATTGACAACAGGTATGCCGAATTTTTTACTCACCTTGTTGCAGGTTTCAACAAAGTTTCCTGCATAGTCAATTATCTTTTTTTCTACCTTTGCACACGTCTCTGCGACATCACCACCTCGGCAGTCGAGAAGATTGATGCCCATGGTTACTGTTCGTACATCCAGGTTTTCTTTCTGGATCATTTCAACGGTTGCAAGTACTTGATCTGATTGTATCATTATATTTCTCGTCTATATCGAAAAGTTTGACTGCAAGTGCTTTGTCACAGTCGGTGTTTCACTGATTCTCTTGTTTGAGCTATCTGAGGGTTACTTCACTGGTAACCTTAAAGATATCATTGTGTTGTAGCAGAATGTTTAGGCCGCTATCACGGTTATATCGCTCAAGGTCAGTTTCAATCTCTTCCAAATCATTTGCTCTGGAAAGGTCAAGGTGCAATACCATGGTGTACATGTCGTTTCTGAGGGTAGTTGCAAGGTCAATGATGTTCATCCTGTGTGCATAACAAAATTGACTTATGCCGTGTACTAGGCCACTTCTATTTGGTCCTAAAACTGTCATGACATAAGTTTCTTGAGGAGTCTCTGGCTGAGTCAAGTCGGTTTCAGAGTCGAGTTCCTTGATGGACACCTCAAAACGTTCATGGGTGTTTATCTGGAGAAGCTCTGCTGTGACATCTTCACGAGTTACTTTGCCATCAAACGTTGCACTCAGTATCATTGTGAAATATCCACAAACAACCGATTGGTTAAGGTCGGCAAGGTCACCATTCAAGGAATAAATTGCACCAGTTACTTCGGCTACAATTCCCGGTCTGTCTTTAGACATTACCGAGATAATCATCTGTTTTTTCATTTGTTGCTACCTGTAAAGTCAAAAATTATATTTTATTTCGCACTTGGTGCAAAAGGTTAAGAGCGTCTCAAGAGGTGATTACAATCCTTCAATATTCCACTCTTTGTTTAAATCAGCAAGCAAGAATAGAAATATTGTACAAATAGCAGTTTGTTTGTGAGCCGAAAAGACTGTATAGCGAAAAGGAAAAGGGTAGTTATTGTTAGAGATGTTAGCATAGTAGTCGTTAATTATTCATAAGGTGTGTTTACGTTGTATCACAAGGGGGATTAATGAAATTTTCTATTAATATAGTCTTGGTTTGTTTGATATTGTCCCTAACAGGCTGTTCTGCGTCTAATAAAAACTATGGGAGATTGACTCAAAATAGATCTGTTGAACTATCTTTTAAAAAGATTCAGATTCCAGAAGGGTATAACTACTATTACAGCGGTAGAGCAAATATTCCAGATGCTATCGTTGGCTTAAAAGAAGGTTATACAATGAGGGAAAGTGAGTTTTGGCATCCCGTAGCTCTGGACGAAAAACAGATGCGCGAATGGTGGGGCTGGATAGAAAGTAGCTGGTATGACCCTATTGGAAGGTCTTTTGAACGTTATGGTTCAGCTACACTGGGCTGGGTGATTACAGCTCCTGCCGGCAATCAGGTCGGTATTATGTATGCTAAGTATAGTCGGGTGACAGTCGTCTTTGTTTCTGAAAATGTGTTGTCCTTTAGTGTTCCTAGGCAAAGAGGTGAAAGACGTCTCTGGCCGAGGTACGATGATTAACCAGTTTCGTGGTTTTCAAAAAAACGGGCATTTTACACTGGTTTGGAGTATTAATACACTCTTGTCTATAGTATGGGGAAGGTTTGTCTTTGAAAAAAGAAGAATTTATTAAAAGAATTATTGAGTTGGGTGCTGTTAAGCATCTGATTTGCTTGATATAGGAGTTCGTTCATGGGGTTTCGTTGTGGTATTGTTGGACTACCAAATGTTGGTAAGTCCACAATTTTTAATGCATTGACTGCGGCAGGTATTGATGCCGAAAATTATCCTTTTTGCACCATTGAACCAAATGTCGGAATTGTACCAGTTCTTGACCCAAGGCTTGATGTACTGTCTGAAATTGCCAAGACCAGAAAAACAATCTATACCCAGATGGAGTTTGTAGATATTGCTGGTCTTGTAAAAGGTGCTAGCCAGGGTGAGGGCTTGGGTAATCAGTTTCTTGGACATATTAGACAAGTGGATGCGATTGTCCATGTCATTCGTTGTTTCGAAGATGATAACATAGTTCACGTTGATGGTGCTATTGATCCTGCAAGGGATCGTGATGTAATTACCACAGAATTGGTTCTTGCTGATCTCGATACAGTTGAAAAACGTTTGACTAAGGCTCAGGCTATGGGCAAGTCTGGCGATAAGAAAATTCTTGCACAGGCTGCAAGTCTTCAAAAGTTATATGATGTGCTTGATGAAGGCAAGGCTGCTAGATTTTTTGAGCCCGAAAATGAGATGGAAGAAAAGCTCATTGACGAACTGTGTCTCTTAACAGACAAACCAGTCCTCTACGTTGCTAATGTTAATGAAGATGATGTGCTCGAAGGCAATGAACATGTAGCAGCTCTTACAGAAGAGGCCAAACTGGAAGATGCCCAGGTTGTTATTATTGCAGGCTCCATTGAACAGGAGTTAAGCCAACTCGATGCTGACGAGCAGGCTGAATTTTTAAGTGACATGGGTATGGAAACATCAGGTCTTACACGTTTGATTAATGCTGGATACAAACTTCTTGGCCTACAGACCTATTTTACTGTTGGTGAAAAAGAAACCCGTGCTTGGACAATTCCCGTAGGAGCTACTGCGCCACAAGCAGCTGGTAAGATCCATACCGATTTTGAGAAGGGTTTTATCCGTGCAGAGGTAATCACCTATGATGACTATGTGGAATGTCAGGGTGAGACCAAAGCTAAAGAGAAAGGTCTTATGCGTGTTGAAGGTAAGGAATATGTGGTTGCAGACGGTGACTGCATGCACTTTAGATTTAATGTGTAATTCAGTTTATATATAAATAAGATGCTAAAACATCAATTCATAGACCAGTTAAAAGAGGGCGATCGTTTTGACGATCTGTTTCTAGTGAAAGGGGTCAGGCATGCCGAAACAAAGGCAGGTAAGCCGTACCTTGTCCTCACTGTGATGGATCGAACTGGCGAGTTGAGCGGTCCTGTCTGGGAAGAGGTCGACTATTATAGCGATGTATGTAAAACAGGGAATATAGTTAAGCTGAAAGGGGCTATTCGTTCTTTTCAGTCAAATTTGCAGCTCAAGGTTGATGAAGCGGTAGTTGTAAATGATCAAGAGATCGATTTGGCGTTTTTTCTTCCCTCAACGATGCGTGATAGAGAAGAGATGGCCCTTGAATTACAGAAAATTGTTCACACCGTGGATGATCCCTTTGTTCGCAAGTTACTGTTAAAGTTTTTTAAAAAAGGCAGGCTCTGGGACAAGTTTCAGGATGCACCAGCGGCTAAAGGTATTCATCATGCCTATGTCGGTGGTTTGCTTGAACACACACTTTCTGTAGTTCAGATAGCTGATCTACTATCAACTCATTATCATGGTATTGATAGATCTCTTCTTCTAGCTGGGGCGATGTTACACGACATCGGTAAGCTCGAAGAACTGGCGGTAAATAAAGGTGTTGTCGACTATACAAACAGTGGTCGATTAAAAGGTCACCTTGTTATCGGCAGTGAAATGGTTGGTGAGGCTGCTGCTGAAATTGAAAATTTCCCAAAGGAACGTCTTGAGCAGATTCAGCACCTTATTCTCAGTCATCACGGACGACAGGAATTTGGCTCTCCAACAGTGCCGATGACTGTAGAGGCCTTTCTGCTGAGCTTTTTGGATGATCTTGATGCAAAAATGAATGTGACCGAGCAACTCAGGCACAAGATTGATAATGGCGATATGGAATGGACTGATTATCAGCGAAGTCTAGAGCGCTACCTTTTCCTGAAAGGGCTTGGCGAAGTAACAGATGGCGGAAGTGCTGATGCATCTGATGGTATGGGTCGTCAGCAGTCTCTTTTTTAAAGATTGATTGTTAGGAGCTACGATATTCTCTGTTTCAGTGAAGTCTTGGGCCATGAGCAGGCAAAAAAAATAATTTCCCGAGGGATTAAGGCTGGCAGGACGCCACATGCATATCTGTTTCGCGGGCCTGATGGCGTAGGTAAGAAGTTGTTTGCTAGAGGGTTGGCAGCGGCACTTAACTGCAGATCGGATGCAGAGGGTGCATGCGGTATATGCACCTCCTGTAAAAAAATGCTCTCTGACAACCACCCAGATTTTAAAGTGGTGAGTCCTGAAAAGGGTGCAATTAAAATTGATCAGGTACGTAAGGTGAGTAGAGAACTTAGCTATTCTCCTTATGAATCAAGTGTCCGTGTTGTTGTGCTGGAAGATGTGCACATGATGCGTAGGGAAGCTGCTAATAGTTTGCTTAAGACACTCGAAGAACCACCTGAAAATAATTTACTGATCTTAACAGCTGAGAGTTCTTTTGAGGTGCTGGCAACAATATCCTCTAGATGTCAAGTGATTCCTTTTTATGGACTAGGAAGCCTTGAAACAGAACAGTTGTTGGAGGGTGGATTGGATAATGTCAGCACTGCTGATCGGGCGATAGTCGCACGGCTTGCAGGAGGCAGCCCAGGTAAGGCAATTGCTCTTGCGCAATCCGAGGTGTTGTCATGCTGGTATGATGTGCGTAATCTGTTATTGGAGAGTGAGGGTGACGAAGATATCCTCAATGTCCTATTTTGTGCTGAACAGATTACCACTTTAAAAGATGATGTCGTTCTTCTTTTTGATCTCTTAAAATTGTGGTTTCGTGATCACTTATTAAGAGGTATTGATGGCGTTGATGTGCAGCTGGAGGTTTGGGATGATAAGGCTCGCAGTCTAAGCTGGTCACCAGAACGACTTGAAAAAGCATTGAAAGCTGTTGAACAATCGGAAAAAGAACTTTTTTATAACTGTAATGCTACTCTGGTGAATGAAGTGCTATTATTCACCTTGTTAAATAGTAGTTTAGATAATTAAAAACGAAAATTATTTTACCTATGTCATCAGTAAAGTGGTGATTGAGATATAGAATGAGTAAACAGCAAGGACAAGAGAAAAATTATGAAGGAAAGGTTAGTGCAGAAAAAGAAGTGTCTGCCGGTTTAATCTGTCCGGAAAATAGTTCTCTTTATAGGATATATTTTCGTGAAAAAGGCCAGCAGTTTACTGCCTTTGCCATGAAAGATGATTTGCAGCGCGGTGATCTGGTTATGGTCAAGCAGGAGCATGGCTTGGAGCCGGCTGTGATAGTTGGTAATGCACCTCAATGTGGCTGTAAAAAAGTTGAGCATCGGGTGCTTTATGAAATTAATCGTCAGGGTGAGCGAGAAGAATATGAGAAGTATGCATCGTTACTTCTCTTTGAAAAACGTGCCTTTGCTTTGTGTAATGAGCTTGTAGAGAAGCATCAGTTGAAAATGCGACTTGTTCGGGTCGAACGTTTTTTTAACGGTAGTAAGATGATCTTCTATTTCACCGCTGAAAATAGAGTCGATTTCCGTGGTTTGGTAAAGGATTTGGTACAGGAGTATCGTACTCGTGTTGAAATGAGACAGGTTGGCGTCCGTCATGAGACAAAGATGATTGGCGGTATTGGAACATGCGGCAGAGAGCTATGTTGTTCATCTTTTATTCAGAAGTTTGATTCTGTCTCGATCAAGATGGCTAAGGAGCAGGACTTACCTTTAAACCCGACTAAAATATCTGGATTATGTAATCGCTTGCTCTGTTGTCTTACCTATGAATATGATACCTATCGTCAATTACGTAAGAAAATGCCAAAGCCGGGTAAACTAATTATGGTTGAAGGCACTCAGCTTAAAGTGCGAAGGCAGAATCTGATGCAGAATTCTGTCATTACTACGAACAGGGAAGGCGATGAGATTGTGCTGACGGCCGATGAGTGGAAAAAGGCAACTCCACACAAACCAGATGGTCGCAAACGTGATAGTCGTAAAAAGAAAAACGCATCAACTGAAAAAAGTGCTGACACAGAAGCTGGTACTGATAACGAGAAGAAGTAAAATAATAGAATTATGACAACTTATATTACAACCCCAATTTATTATGTAAATGCTCAGCCACATCTAGGGCACGCTTATACCACAATTGTTGCAGATACCTATAGTCGTTTTCGCCGTTTGTGCGGAGATGATGTTAGATTTCAAACAGGTACCGATGAGCATGGTGATAAAATTGTTGAAGCAGCGGAAAAACATGGTGAGCAACCAAAAGAATATGTTGACCGTATCAGTGGCATGTTTAGAGATGCATGGCCGGTTTTAAATGTTAAACCAGATAATTTTATTCGCACAACAGATACTGATCACATTGCGACAGTTCAGAGCTTATTGCAACGTGTTTTTGAGAAGGGTGATATTTATTTTGATGAATATACCGGTTTGTACTGTAAGGGATGTGAGCGGTTTTTGACTGATAAAGAGCTTGTTGATGGGAATTGTCCAGACCATCAGGTGCCACCTCAGGAAATTGCTGAACAGAACTATTTCTTTAAAATGTCCAAGTACCAACAGGCTTTAATTGATCATATTAATGACAATCCGGATTTTATTACACCTGAACGGTACAAAAATGAGGTGTTGTCTTTTCTAAGCGAACCGCTAGAAGATTTATGTATTTCACGACCTAAAAGCAGATTAACTTGGGGTATTGAGCTTCCTTTTGATGAAAAGTTCGTAACCTATGTGTGGTTTGATGCACTTATTAATTATTTAACAGGGCTTGGTTACCCGGATAATGAAAAGTTTTCTACCTACTGGCCTGTTGCAGAGCATGTTATTGCAAAAGACATTTTAAAGCCTCACGCTATCTATTGGCCAACGATGTTGCTTGCCATGGAAATCCCATTATATAAAAAGCTACATGTTCACGGTTATTGGAATGTGGATAATACTAAAATGTCAAAAAGTATTGGCAATGTAGTAAGACCACAAGAATTGGTAGACGATTATGGGCTGGATGCATTACGGTATTTTACCTTGCGCGAAATGTCGTTTGGGCTTGATGCTTCCTTTGGTGCTGATGCAATTATTGCTAGAAGAAACTCTGATCTTGCAAATGATTTAGGTAATTTATTTTCAAGGTCAACGGCAATGATCAATAAGTATTGTGCTGGTAAAGTGCCTGAAGTAACCAATGACCCTGCTGATAAAGCGCTTATTGATCTTGCTGAGAAAGCTGCAAGTACCTATAAGCAGGAAATGAATACTTTCAATTTTCATAAAGCTCTTCAGGCTGTGTGGGAACTCGTTGGTTTTGCCAATAAATATATTGTTGAGAATGAACCGTGGGCACTTGCAAAAGATGAGGCTAACACTGAACGACTTCATACCGTTCTTTATAACCTTGCTGAGTGCTTGCGCTTGTTGTCTCTTCTTGTTCGTCCCGTAATGCCAGAAACTGCAGAGAAGATGGCTGTAGGTTTGGGGCTTTCTGTTGATGCCACGCAAGTGAGCTTGCTTGATACTGATAAGGTGTGGGGACTTCTTGAGTCTGGAGTTGAGTTGCAAAAAACGGAGGCTCTTTTTCCTCGTATTGATACTAAAAAGAGTGAAGAAAAACAGCCAGCAAAAGAAAAGGCTGCAAAGAAGCAAAAAAAAGCACAGAAGGGAGAAATCTCAAAAGATGGACTTATGGGCTTTGATGCCTTTATGAAGTTTGAACTTTGTGTGGCTGACATTGTTGCGGCAGAAAAAATAAAAAAATCCGATCGTTTATTAAAGCTTACAGTCAACGCACCCGAAGAAAGAACAATAGTTGCAGGTATTGCAGAACATTATGAGCCAGAAGATGTTGTAGGCCGACAGGTCATAGTTGTAGCTAACCTAAAGCCAGCAAAACTTATGGGTGTGATGTCGCAAGGGATGGTTCTTGCTGCAAAGGTTAAGGATGGTGAGAGTGAACGATTGGTGCTTTCATCTGTGTCTGAGAAGGTGCCAGCTGGAACTAAGGTCGCATAACTGGGGGAATCATGTACGTACTAGAGAATTTTTTAATGGCTGCTGCAGGTCTTGTCGACTTTCTATTTACAGCATATATGTGGGTGATTATAGGGCGTGTTGTTATTTCCTGGGTAAACGCTGACCCTTATAATCCTGTTGTTCGTTTTATTTTTGATATTACCGAGCCACCTTTAAGGAAAATCAGAAGCTTTATTCCACTCAGCATGGGGGGCATCGATTTTTCTCCAATGATACTCATAGTCGGTATAATGTTTTTACAGAGCTTTTTGGTGCCAACTCTTGGCCAGCTCGCAATGAGTCTGTAAGCTTTAATTCTCATCCAATTTACTAAGGAGCCTTTTATGCTAACTCCACAGGAAATCAAAGATCAGGATTTTCAATCTAAATTTCGAGGTTTTGACCCTATTGAGGTAAAAGCATTTCTGGAAGAACTTGCTGATGATGTTTTTGATCTTGCGGAAGATAATAGCAAGTTGCAGGAAAACTTCGATAGAGTTCAGAAGGAAGTTGCTGAGGCGCTGAAGGAGAAAGAGGCCCTTGAAAATGAGTTGTCGGCTATAAAAGATAACTCTGAGGATATAGAGAAAAAGGTTGAAGATGGTTATCGATATAAAGATGAACAGATAAATCAACTGAACAGTGAAGTTGATTCTTTAAATGTTGAGTTGGAGAAACTACAGCAAGAAGTTGCCGCAAATGACGAACAGATGAGTAAGGCTCGCTCCCAGGTGACTGAGGCTGAACAAAAATTTGCAGAAGAGCAGATTGAAGCTGATAAGCTGCGTAGTAAGGTGTCAGTTCTCGAAGAGCAGGTAACAGAGCTCAAAAAAGAAGGAGTTGATTTTAAGTCGACAATTTTAGTGGCGCAGAAATTTGCAGAAGAATTAAAAGAAAAAGCTGAAAAGGAAGCGGCGTTAATGCTTGAAACTGCTCGTAAAGAGGCAGAAAAGATGAGAGCAGAGATGACTTTTGAGCAGCATACTCTTTCTAATCAGATAGAAAAACTGGCTCAAACAAAAACTGAGATCCGCAAAGATTTAACAACAAAACTTTCAATAGTTCTTGAGTCAGTTAAGGTCTTAGATGAAGGTGGTGAAGATCTTAAAGATTCTTCTGTGGTAGGTGAGCTCGATGATCTAGACCTGTTTAATTTAGCACCAGCTCTAGAAGAGTCAACAGAATCAGGTGAAGAAAAATCGTCAACTATGAATGAAGAACCTGGCTTGGAGTTCCTTGCTGTTGACGAGGAAGAAGGTTCAGAGACACCGGACTGGAATAGAGGATAGCGTTCCGGTGGAGTATGTGGTTGAGCTACCTGAAGGCCAAGGTGTATATTTACAGGTTTATACTCAACCACGAGCATCCAAAACTAGAATAGTCGGCCTGCATGATGGCATGCTTAAGGTTGCTTGCTGTTCTCCCCCTGTTGATGGGAAAGCTAATAAAGAATTAATAGCTTTTTTCGCATCTACTTTTAAATGCACAAAACGTGAGATAATTCTTTCCCGTGGTCAATCATCTCGCAAGAAGCAGTTTCAATTAACAACACTCACTAAAACAGAAGTTGAAGCGGTGGTACAAAAAATGGGTGTTCTTTAGTTTAAGGCATTACTCTTGGTGAATTAAAATGAAGCGATATCTTATTTGCAACTGGAAATGTCACAAAACTGAACAAAGTGTTCTTGACTGGCTGGATGTGTTTAGGAATGAATATCGACCACAGAAGGATCTTGAGATCGTTATTTGTCCGTCGAGCATTTGCTTGCCACTTCTCAAAACAAAAATTGAAGAATATCAACTAGAACGAGTCTTTCTTGCCGCACAAGATGTATCCCCTTTTCCTCGAGGTAGTTATACAGGCGCTCTGTCTGCCGATATGCTAAAACCATATGCCAAAATGGCAGTTGTTGGGCATTCAGAACGAAGGAAGTATTTTCATGAAACTAATCACGAAGCAACTAATAAAGTTACAGAGCTTGGCGATGTGTCAATGACACCTATCCTCTGTCTTGATGATTCATATATTCATTCACAACTTGCAGCTATTGCTGACATTGACTGCCCACAAATTATCGCAGCTTACTGCCCCACTTATGCATTGAATTCTAAAATGGCTGAGACGCCAGAAAACGTAAAAAAAGCAGTGAAGAACATTAGAATATTTCTTCCTTCATCACCAATTATCTATGGTGGTGCAGTAACCGCTCAAAATGCTCGGGTATTTTTAGGGTTAGAAGGCATTTCAGGACTGTTTGTAGGATCGGCAGGGCTTGATCCAAAATCCTTTCTAGCGATTCTAGCCGCTTATAGCTAATTAATCTTTGTTCTTTCTTTTTGGTAGTAGAAAAGAAACTACAAACCCTGCTGTTCCTAGGCCTGCTAGAAGAATACCAAGAATACCTATGGTTCCTAGCAAACCACCTTTTTGAGAAAGTCTGTCTGCTAAAATGAGAATGGATGAACCTACGATAAGTGCTGAAATGATCATCGACATTCCCATTATTCTACTGGAAAGATCAATTTTGTCGGCTAGATGTTCAATTCGTTTGAGTTCGAGATTCAGAGTTAAGCGATTATGGCGGATTCGATTGAGTAGGCCGTGTAGGTCTGCAGGGACTTCTTCTAAAAGTTCAAGGTAAGATGTGATTGTGTTTCCAAATCTTTTGCGCAAGGCCTTCATTGAGTAACGATTGATGATCACTTTTTCGAGTTGTGGCCGCACATGTCCAAGCAGATCAAACTCCGGATCAAATTCTTCTGCAACACCCTCAATGGTGGTGAGTGCTTTGGTAAGAAGGAGTAGATCACTTGGACAACGTATCTTGAAACGCTGAAGGACTGTGAAGAAATCTGAGAGAAGAGCCGTTATATCAAATGTTTCCAGATTGTCTGTTTGAAATTGTCCTGCTAGATGTTGTAGCTCGATATTAAATTCTCGGCTATTTGTTATTGTTGGATCAACGTCTGTCAGTTCAAGCACCACTCGACGCATTTTTCCTGTGTCACCGTCAATTATGCCAGTAACGAGGTTGATGAGTTGTTCTGTGGTTTTTTTATCAAGACGACCTGTCATGCCACAGTCGATAAAGCAGATGGAATCGTCAGCTCTGAGGAAGATGTTCCCGGGATGTGGGTCTGCATGAAAAAAACCAAATTCAAGACACTGTCTAAAAACAGCATCAGCGCCTGTTGCCACAATGGCTCTTCGTCTTGATGCATTCAAAGAAGCTGGAGTTGTGGCTGAGAGTAACTGTCCCTGTATCTCTTCAATTGTTAAAACTGAACGAGTGGTAGCGTCCCAATGTACTTTTGGAAAATAAATTTTTGAGTCATCCTCAAAGTATTTTCTGAGTCTGTCAGTTGCTTGGCCTTCGTTGATAAAGTTAATTTCCTTTAAAAGCTGTCTAGAAAATTCTTTGGCAACTGCAGTTGGGCTATATCCCAAGTTAGAAAAATATTGTTCTACGATTTGTGAAAAGGCTTCAAGAAGTGCCATGTCTTCTTCGATAAGGTACCTGTTTCCTGGGCGTAGTACTTTAATGACAACTCTGTGTCCATTTTTCAAAATAGCCTTGTGGACTTGAGCGATTGATGCAGCAGCAAGTGGCTTCTCGTCGATTGATTGGAAGAGTTGGTCAAGTCGTCCGGGGAACTCCTGCTGAAGAACTTCTTCGATCTCAGAATATTCAACAGGGGTACAGCGATCTTGAAGTTTCTTTAGCTCCTGACACCACTCAAGGGGTATTAGATCTGGTCTGGTAGCGAGAATCTGTCCAAGTTTTATAAAAGTAGGCCCTAGCTCTTCAAGGACTAATCGAACACGTACAGGTCTTGGTTGGTTGGCTCCAGTGCCTTCTTTCGTAAGTTCATCCTTGCCAGAATCGAGAAATTTATTGAGGCCACTATCGATGATCATTTGGCGAAAGCCAAAATTTGAAAGTACTCTAATAATCTCAGTGAATCTTTTTGTGTTTCGAATAGTTCGTTTGATATGTGGGATTTTCATAAGCTATGTTATGTTAAAAGAGTATTGGCTTGATCTTGTAATTACTATAACGTTTTTCTTTTAATAAAAGCAAATAGATATGTTGTCGACATTGATAGCATTTGGGGTTGTTGATTAAATGGCATTTGGTGAAGAGGATGTTGTCGCTCAGTTAAAAGAGCAGGCAGACATTGTTCAGATAATTGGTGAAAATGTAGAGTTGCGAAGGAGCGGTAGCAGGTATGTTGGCCTGTGTCCTTTTCATGGCGAAAAAACACCGTCATTTTCTGTAAATGGTAACGATCAGTTTTTTCACTGTTTCGGTTGTGGAGAATCTGGTGATATTTTTAGTTATGTGATGAAATATCATTCCATGACTTTTCCAGAAGCTTTGAAAATGCTCGCTGGTAAATATGGTATAGTCCTGCCAGAAAAGAAAAGGTCTCCAAAAGAGGAAGCGCAGGCCAAGAAAAAAGAATTGATGTTTGCTGTAAACGGCAAGGTGCAAAAAATTTATAGCGACTATCTCATGCAGACAAAAGGTGCTGCTGATGCAAGAGACTATTTACAAAAGCGGGGAGTGAATAGTGACTTTGCAAGTAGCTATGGCTTGTGTTATGCCCCATCACAAGATATTGAAGGATGGCATTTTCTTGGTTCACATTTGAGTAAAGATGAACTTGAGTTGGCAAGTGAACTTGGGCTTGTCGCAAAGAAAGAAAACGGTGGCTTTTATGATCGTTTTCGTGATCGTATTCTTTTTCCAATTAACGATATAAGCGGTCGTGTTTGTGGATTTGGTGGGCGAATAATTGGTAACGGTCAACCAAAGTACATGAATTCTCCTGAGAGTCTTGTCTTTAACAAAAGTCGTCTGCTATTAGGTCTTTATCAGCAAAAGGATGCCATAAGGAAAAGCCGATCTGTTATTTTGGTTGAAGGAAATTTTGATATGCTCAGCCTTGCTGTTAATGGTGTTGAGAATGTCGTCGCCCCACTTGGTACAGCTCTGACTAGAGAGCAGCTTCGTCTCGTTAAGCGTTTTGCTGATACTGGGATTATGTTGTTTGATGGGGATGTCGCTGGTGGAAAAGCAGCGGTAAGAAGTGTACCACTTTTTCTTGCGGAACAGATGGCTGGCAAAGTTTCCCTTTTACCTGAGGGGGATGATCCAGATACATTTATTCGCCGTGAAGGGAAGAAACAACTCTTGCAACTGGTTGAAAAGGCGGCACCGTTACCAGAGTTTGTTTATGAACACCTTGTCGGTGAACATGGATTGTCACTCGATGGTAAAAGTCGAATTATTGAAGAGCTAAAACCGCTGATTCAGGCAGCTGCGTCTTCACTTCAACGATCGGTTATTTTGGCACATTTTGCTGAAAAACTTGGCCTTGGAGTCGCAACTCTTGAAAAAGAGCTCCATGCAAAACCAGAAAAGTCTGTTGTCCATGAGAGAGAAAGGCTTGAACCTGCCCCTGTCGTCCAGAAAAAAGTTCAGCCAGTTAAGTCGCTGGATGTCGCTCAGAAACGATTTGTTCAATTTATGATTTTAACTCCTTCTATTTTCGATGAATTGGAAGACGCTGGTGTTCGTCAATTTTTAGAAGGTAGTAGTGGTGAGATTCTGTTTTTACAAATGAAAGCGATGCTAGCCAAGAATCCGGATTTTGAACCGGAGGAGTTAATGAGCTCACTGCCGGAGGGGCCAGAACGTGCTGTTATGGCAGAGATATTGTTGAGTGCCGGAGGTGAAGGAGCAGAGCAACAGGAAGATGATGTACATGAGCTGATTGCTTATTTGAAGGTTGTTTCAATGCGACGTGAGTCCAAAGAACTCTTGCAGAAAATAAGTGAGGCTGAAAAAAGTGATAATGTTGAACTGTTGCAGGAATTGTTAATGAAGAAGCTTCAGGTGGATGCAGGATTGCAAGAAATTGCTGCTGAATTTGATGGCTGATTGATGCAATCTTAACCGTTTTCAAAACTAATTTTGGTCATACCATTGTCTTTTTGAAGAAAAAGTGTAATTTATCTATGTTGTCTTAGATCTGGAGTATACCGAATATTACTTTTTAGAATGTGGGGTTTTGAATGGCTTTAGGAAAGGATTCCTTGAGTGACGAAAAAAGTGAGTCAGAAGTTGGTGATGACTACCTTGTGGAAGAGGAAGTTGCACCGATCGATCTCTCTGAACCAGCTTTTGTCGAGAAAAACGGTGATGCCGGTGATGAAAACACTGATGCTGACGTTCTAGTTGATAAAAAATCCAAAAAAAGGCGTGTCTCACGCTCTTCTAAGAAAGGTGTTAAAGCTGCAGGTTCTTCTGATCCAATGAACATTTATCTTCGGGAGATGGGTACACTTAACCTTCTGAAGCATGATGAGGAGCGTGAGCTTGCTCGTACCATTGAGAAGGGTAAGAAGCAGATTCAGGCAGCGGTAATAAAAACAACGCTAGCTATTCCAGTACTCTGTGAACTGAAAAAAAGTGTAGAAGAATATCCAATCAAGATATGCCAATTTCTTCAAGGCGTTCCAGATAACCAGCCCGAGCTAATAGAAAAATCCAGCAAAGCATTTATACACAGTGTCTCCGAAGCAGAAAAATTAGATGCTAGTCGGTCGGAATTGATTGAAAAATATCTTGATTCAAAGGTTGGTAGCAGTACTGCAGAGAAGTATTTTGACAAAATAATTGATTGCGGTGATGAACTCGCCGCCCTTTTCTCAGACTTTGTGATCTGTTCAGAGTGTATCAGTGCCGTTGTGAAAGGTATTGAAGAACTGCCAAAACGTTTTCGCCGAATTTTGGTTGAGATGATGATGGAAGAGCAGAAAAAAGGTGATGATGATAAGACCAAGTTAAGCCCAGAACAGCTCGATATAATTATGAATCGTCAGCTCATCAAGGATTCTGGCGCTAATATGAAGATTCTAAAAACTTTGCTTGCTGAAATAGAGATAGGTAGGTCTCTGAGTAAGGAAGCTAAGGAATCACTAGTTCGTGCTAACCTTCGTTTAGTAATCTCAGTTTCAAAGAGGTTTGTTAATCGCGGCCTGCAGTTTTCCGATCTCATTCAGGAAGGAAATATTGGCCTGATGAAGGCGGTTGAAAAGTTTGATTATCATCGTGGTTTTAAGTTTAGTACTTATGCAACTTGGTGGATTCGACAATCCATCACCAGAGGTATTGCCGATCAAGGGCGAACTATTCGTCTGCCAGTTCATATGATTGAAACCATTAATCGTTTGTTGCGTGTCTCAAAGGATTTTTATCTAGAGGAACATCGTGAACCAAGCGTTGAAGAAATGGCTGAACAACTAGGTACCGAGGTCGGTAAAGTTAAATCAGCATTGAAGATTGCAAAAGACGCAATATCTCTTGATACACCCGTTGGCACCGATGGTGAAACTTACCTGTCTGATTTTATAGAAGATAAAGATGGCCTTGGCCCGGATGGTAGTGCCATGGTGATGAGCCTTAAGGAGTGTCTCGGTCAGGTGATGTCATCACTTTCCCCAAGAGAAGAAAAAGTTCTAAAAATGCGTTATGGTATTCATGAAAGTCGTGATCATACCCTTGAAGAAGTTGGCAAATGTTTTGATGTCACGAGAGAGCGTATTCGCCAAATTGAAGCACAAGCGATATCGAAGCTGAAGCATCCTTCACGTGCCGAAGAACTAAAAGTTTTCATGACCGATTAATGGTTTTCTGTAGGAGATTGTTCTATGACAAATAGTCTCCTTGCCTCTGTTGCTCTCAGTTTTGCCAAAGGATTGGGAGCAAAAGGGTACAGGCGCTTAGTAGGTGTTTTTGGCAGCCCTGAAGAAGTTCTTAAATTCCCTCCAGCTGAATTACAATTTCGAACAGGTCTTCAGACAAGACAAGTTGAAGGCATCCTGCCGAATGTTCTGCTCGCACAAGCAGCCACAGAGCTTGAAAAGTTATCTTCTCATAATATCAAAGCAATTCTCCCAAGTGACCAAGAGTATCCAGCTCTTTTAAAAGAGATTCCAGATCCACCACCAGTGTTGTACGCTCAGGGTAATTATTCCTTGTTAAATAATCTTTCTGTTGGCGTGGTTGGCTCACGTGCCTCGACTTCATATGGCCGCAGAGTTGCAACGAATATTAGTCGTGACTTGGCAGCCGCCGGTGTCGCAGTAGTATCAGGACTTGCTCTTGGTATTGATGCACAAGCTCACGAAGGTGCTTTGGCTTGCGGTGGCAAGACCATCGCAGTGCTTGGTTGTGGTCTTGATGTTGTTTATCCATGGCAAAATCGCAAACTATATGAGAAGATCAGATCTGACGGCTTATTGATCTCAGAGTATCCACTCGGGACAAAACCGGATGGTTTTCGATTCCCTGCAAGAAATCGAATTATTTCCGGTATGAGTCATGGTGTCTTGGTGGTAGAGGCTACAAAGAAATCTGGCTCACTCATCACCGCTCAATTGGCACTAGATTTTAATCGGGATGTTTTTGCAGTGCCTGGGCAGGTCGATTCTGTTAAAAGTGAAGGTGCGCACTGGTTGTTACAGCAGGGGGCAAAGCTTGTACAAAAGGTTGAGGATGTGCTAGAAGAGTTACCTCTTGTTCAACACGTTGTGAAAACCGAAACTGCAGATGAATTATCTGACGGAAATCATAGTAAGGTTGCGCAGGAAGTTTTAGAACATTTGGATAGTTACCCTGTTCATAAAGAAGAATTGTTGACTCGTCTTGACTTACCCGTCGACGAGGTAGCTGAGTTGTTTTTAATGCTTGAGCTTGATGGGCTCATAGAAATATTACCAGGCGATTTAGTTCGCCGTATATAATCTGTTACCTGATATTGGTGAAGGAAATAATAATGAAAGAGATAATGATTGCACCATCAATTTTGTCAGCCGATTTTGCTTGGCTTGGAAGAGAAATAAAGGCGGTTGATGAGGCCGGAGCTGAAGTAATACATGTTGATGTTATGGATGGTCATTTTGTGCCAAATATCACCATTGGTCCACTGGTGGCCAATGCTGCAAGAAGTGTTACCGAGAAAATTGTTGATGTACATCTGATGATCAGTGATGCAGATAAGTATGTTGATCACTTTGCAAAGGCAGGCGCTGACTGGATTACCGTACATGTTGAAGCATGTACGCATCTACATAGAACAGTAAGCCGCATTAGAGAGCTTGGTTGCAAAGCAGGTGTTGTGTTAAATCCTGCAACTTCTCTTACAACTATTGACTATGTTTTAGAAGATATTGATCTGGTAATGCTGATGGCCGTTAACCCCGGCTTTGGTGGCCAATCTTTTATCCCATCTACTCTTGCGAAGATCTGGGAACTCAGACAGCGTATTGATGCAATGGAACTCAATGTTGGTATCGAAGTTGATGGTGGTGTTAATAGTTCTAGCATTAGTGATGTCGCTGAGGCTGGTGCAAATATTTTTGTGGCAGGTTCAGCAATCTATAATAGTGATGATTATGCTGAAACTATTGCTGACCTCAAGGCGAAGGCAGAAGCAGGTGCTGCAAAATATAGTGTAGAATTTTAAAAGAGGGTGCTATGAGTAAGAGCTTTAAAGACTTAAAACAATGTTCTGCTTTTCCATCGTTGATCAAGCTTGCAGAAGCTCCATTGGATTTGACCAATAGTGCAAACATGGACAGCGAAAGGGTAAGAGGATACCAGGTTTCTGGTGCAGGATTAAAGCTCTACTATTCTACGCAACGTGTTGATGGAGATGTTTTGAACTGTTTGCAATCAGTTGCCGATGAGGCTGGTTTAGTTAAACAGTTTTGTGAAATGAAAAGTGGGGCTGTGTTAAATAAAATTGACGGATTTGACTCTGAAAACAGACAGGTGCTACATACAGCAGTGCGTGATCTGTTTTCAACAAGGCCATGTGAACCACAAGCAACAGCTCAAGCAAAAGTAGAGCTTGAAAAGCTGAAGGTTTTCCTTGCAGATTTTGATGAGGGAAAAATTCGCAATAGCGAGGGTGAACCTTTTACTACAATGGTTCAGGTTGGTATAGGTGGTTCAGATCTTGGCCCACGCTCTGTGTATGAGGCGTTAAAAGCCTTTCAATTGCCAAAGCGTAAGGTTTTTTTTATATCAAACGTTGATCCCGATGATGCTGCAGCTGTGCTAAGACAGATAGATCTTAAGAGAACTATTTTTAATATTGTATCTAAGAGCGGAACCACCCTTGAAACATTAACAAACGAAAAGTTAGTAAGAAAAGCTCTTGATGATGCAGGACTGGAACCAGTGCAGCACTGCATTGCGGTGACTGGTGAAGGGTCACCAATGGATAATCCTTCTGAATATCGTACTTCTTTTTATATGTATGATTATATCGGTGGTAGATATAGTGCAACATCTATGGTTGGCCTTGTTGTTCTTGGCTTTGCTTTGGGGTATGAACAGGTATTAGAGTTTCTTCAAGGTGCATCCGATATGGATTATCATGCGGAAAAGCAGGATATACAAAAAAATATCCCTCTATTGATGGCTCTTCTTGGTGTGTGGAACCACAACTTCTTAGGTCTGTCCACTGTAGCTGTGCTGCCATATAGTCAACCTCTACATCGATTTGCAGCCCATCTTCAGCAGTGTGATATGGAAAGCAATGGTAAATCTATATCAAGGCAAGGAACTAAGCTTGAAGTGCAAAGTGGGCCGGTAGTTTGGGGGGAACCTGGAACAAATGGTCAGCATGCTTTTTATCAGCTTCTGCACCAGGGAACGGAAATTGTTCCTGCAGAGTTCATTGGCTTTCTAGAGTCACAATATCAAAAGGATATCGAGGTTGAGGGAACAACTTCACAGCAGAAACTTGTGGCCAACCTGCTTGCACAAATAGTTGCTTTAGCAACAGGAAAAAATAGTGAAAATCCCAATAAAGTATTTGAAGGAAATCGACCAAATTTACTATTAGCAGCAAAAAAATTGACACCAAAAGCAATGGGCGCTCTACTTGCCTGTTATGAAGCTAAGATCGTTTTGCAAGGGTTTGTATGGAATATTAATTCCTTTGATCAGGAAGGAGTGCAGTTGGGTAAGGTTTTGGCGAGCAGATTTCTAAATGAAATGGTGGAAAGTGGTGCTGGCTCTACAGGGTGGGAGTCTCAATTCATGAATGAGGTTATATCCGGCTGAAAGTTAGGCTGGGTAGACTTTTCAGCGGTAAAAACTTGACCCAGAATTCGCCGATTTTTGTTGACAAAAAAAGCCGACATAGGTATTTTGACGCCTTGAAAGTTTTTTTATTATTTTTTGTTTTATTTTGTCATTCAAACTGATGTATTGTTTGGATGCAGATAGTTGTTGAAAAACTGCTTTTGTTAAACATCAAAATGATTGATTTGAAACTTAATAAAAGCTAAAGACACTATATTTGGTGAAGGTAGTAGTTTAACAGTAATTTAAAGGAGGAAATCATGGCAAAGCATGAGACGCCCTTGTTGGATCAGTTAGAGAGTGGCCCGTGGCCGAGTTTCGTAACTGACATTAAGCGCCAAGCCGAGACCAAGCCAGAGTGCTGGGATATTCTCGGGATCTTGGAACTGTCTTTCAAGGACAGAATCACTCACTGGAAGCATGGCGGTATTGTTGGTGTTTTCGGTTATGGTGGTGGTATTGTTGGTCGTTATGCAGATGTTCCTGAGCAATTCCCTGGTGTAGAGCACTTCCACACCGTTCGTGTTGCACAGCCATCTTCGAAGTACTACACTAGTAAGAATCTTCGTCAGCTTATGGATCTTTGGGAGAAGCATGGTTCTGGTATGACCAACTTCCACGGTTCTACTGGTGACGTTATTCTTCTCGGTACCCGTACTGAGAATCTCGAGCCTTTCTTCTGGGATCTTACCCACGAAATGGGTCAGGATCTTGGTGGTTCCGGTTCTAACCTTCGTACCCCAGCTTGTTGTCTTGGTTCTTCTCGCTGCGAGTGGGCTTGTTACGATACCCAGGAAACTTGTCACAGCTTGACCATGCACTACCAGGATGAGATTCACCGTCCTGCGTTCCCATACAAGTTTAAGTTTAAGTTCTCCGGTTGTCCAAACGACTGTGTTGCTTCTATTGCTCGTTCAGATATTGCCGTTATCGGTACCTGGAAAGATGATATTCGTATCGACCAGACTGCCGTTAAAGCATACATGAATGACGAGTATCCAGCAAACGGTGGTGCTTTCATCGGACGTGACTGGGGTGCATTCGATATTCAGAAAGAAGTTATTGACCTTTGTCCTACCGATTGTATGTGGATGGAAGGTGATGAGCTGAAGATTGACGACGCTGAGTGTGTTCGTTGTATGCATTGCATCAACGTTATGCCTCGTGCTCTCCGCCCAGGTGCTGAGGGTGGTGCTACTATCTGTGTTGGTGCTAAGGCTCCAATTCTTGATGGTGCACAGTTCGCAACTCTTGTTGTTCCTTTCATGCCAGTATCCAAAGATAACGATTTCGACGAACTCATTGAGTTTATTGAATCTGTTTGGGATTGGTGGATGGAAGTTGGTAAGAACCGTGAGCGTATTGGTGAGACCATGCAACGTGTTGGTCTGCCTACATTCCTCCGTGCAGTTGGTATTGAAGCAATTCCACAGCATGTTAAGATGCCTCGTGAAAATCCATATGTATTCTGGAAAGAGGAAGAGGTTGAAGGCGGATTTGATCGCGATGTTGATGAGTTCCGTGCTCGTCACGCAGCGTAATTCGGCCAGTTTTAATCTGAGCTAAAAATTCATTTTAAAAAATTTATTATAGGAGAATTATCATGGGTTATAATCCAGAAAAACCTATGGAAGGCCGACTGTCAGATCTTGGTCCCCCACATTACGAGCAGTTTTTTCCACCAGTAATCAAAGCAAACAAAGGTAAATGGTTGTGGCACGAAATCATTCAGCCTGGCGTTCTTATGCATAAGTCTGAGACTGGTGATGAGTGTTACACCGTTCGCGTAGGTTCTGCTCGTTTGATTTCTATTGAGCACGTACGTGAAATGTGTGATATCGCTGATGCACACGCTGACGGTTGTCTTCGTTTCACTACACGTAACAACGTTGAGTTCATGGTAGATTCTAAAGAGAAGGTTCAACCTCTTCTTGACGATCTTGCAAGCCGTGGAAACAAGTTCCCTGTAGGTGGTACCGGTGCTGGTGTTACTAACATCGTTCACACCCAGGGTTGGGCTCACTGTCATACTCCAGCTACCGACGCTTCTGGTGTTGTTAAAGCTGTTATGGATGAGCTTTTCGATTACTTCACCTCTCAGACCCTTCCTGCACAGTGCCGTATCGCACTTGCATGTTGTCTGAACATGTGTGGTGCGGTTCACGCTTCTGATATCGCTATTCTTGGTGTTCACCGTAAGCCACCAATGATTGATAACAAGCGTATCACTGGTGTTTGTGAGCTTCCACTTGCAATCGCTTCTTGTCCTCTTGGTGCTGTTAAGCCTGCTAAAGCAGAGGTTGACGGAGTAGAGATCAAGACCGTAAAGGTAACTGTAGAGCGTTGTATGTTCTGTGGTAACTGTTACACCATGTGTCCTGCTATGCCACTTGCTGATCCAGAAGGTGACGGTATCGCAATTCTTGTTGGTGGTAAGGTTTCCAACTCTAGGTCTATGCCTAAGTTTTCCAAGTTGGTTATTCCTTTCCTTCCAAACACTACACCACGCTGGCCTGAGACTGTACAAGCTGTTAAGCAGATCCTCGAAGCATACGCTAAAGACGCTAAGAAATATGAGCGTGTTGGTGAGTGGGCAGAGAGAATTGGTTGGGAACGCTTCTTCGAGAAGTGTGACATTCCATTCACCGATAAGTCTATCGATGATTATCGTCTCGCTTACGATACTTGGAGAACTTCTACACAGTTCAAGTACTCCAGCCACATTAAGTAATTAAGAGTGGTTTAAATCCTCAAGGGTTAGCCCTTGGGGATTTTTGTTTTTACCATTCGCCCAAAGGAGGCATATTATGCCAATCGATAAAGAAGAACTTAAGAATTTGATTGAGGAAAAGGCGACTAAGTCACCAAAACCTCAACTCTATATTAAAGATTTCTATAAGTGCGATCCTGACACTAAGCCACGCGTTATGAAGAATATTTGTAACGAGATGGTTCGTGAAGGTCGTCTTATGTTCTGGTCTTCAGGATCTACCACTATGTATGGTATTCCTTCAAGAATCCAGAGTGATGACGAAGCATAATTGATATTTTATCAATTCATGTTTTAAAAGGGTTGCTAAGTTTTTAACTTAGCAACCCTTTTTCGTTTTAGAGGAGAAAGTGGAAAAAATAATCAGAATCAAAGAAACTGACTCGACTAATAAAATAGCTAAAGATTATATCAGAAAAGGTGTTAAATCCGGAACAGCGATAATCTCAAATAGTCAGACAGCAGGGAAAGGCAGACTTGGTAAAAGTTGGGTTTCTGTTCCAGGTAAAGGGTTATATTGTTCTATTATAATCAGGCCTGCTTGTAAAAGAGACCAGTTTTCTCTTATTACTCTGGTTACTGGACTAGTGGTAGCAGATATTATTGAAGAGATATCAGGGGGTAATGCTCAGTTGAAATGGCCTAATGATATTATATTAGCTGGTAAAAAATGTGCTGGGATATTATGTGAGGCAGTTTTAGATCAACAACATAGCGATTATGTAATTATTGGAATTGGTATAAATATCAACTTGAGCGTTAGTGATATCCCAAGCCAAATTGCTTCAAAGACAACTTCCATGGCAATTGTAGCAGGAAACGATTTTGATATTAATGATACCTTTAACAAGGTATATCACAATTTGTTAAAAGCAGTGGATGAATATTGTGAATTTGGCTTTAGTCAGTTTTATGAAAATTGGCGTAAAAGAGATTTTCTTCAAGGTAAAAAAACCAGTTGGTGTACTGTGAGTAAGGATGTTGTTGTAGGGAAGGCAATAGGTTTAGCTAGAAATGGTGAATATCATATCCAAGATGATAATGGTAATCTACATGAAGTCTTATCTGGCGATTTAACTCAGGCTGAAAAATAAAAACGACCTCATTACATAATAGTAAGAGGCCGTTTTAGAAACAAGAAGTAACTATTGATTAATACCTATAATACTCTGGCTTATATGGTCCATTTGCTGGAACATTAATGTACTCAGCTTGTTCTGGGGTAAGCACAGTAAGTTTGGCACCTAATTGCTTCAGATGAAGTTTGGCAACTTTCTCATCAAGTTCTTTAGGAAGGAAATAAACTTTATTTTCGTACTTCTCGGAGTTTTTCCAGAGTTCAATTTGTGCAAGTACCTGGTTTGCAAAAGAGTTACTCATTACAAAACTAGGATGTCCTGTTGCACAACCAAGGTTAACTAAGCGACCTTCCGCGAGCAGAATGATTTTAGTACCATCAGGAAATGTGATGTGATCAACCTGTGGTTTAATGTTATCCCATTCAAGATCACGAATACCTGCAACATCAATTTCAGAGTCAAAGTGACCAATGTTACAAACAATTGCCTCGTGTGGCATTTGGTACATATGGTCTTTTGTGATTACATCTTTATTACCAGTACAAGTAACAAAGATATTGCCGTAGGATGCAGCATCATCCATTGTGACAACCTGAAAACCTTCCATGGTTGCTTGTAGTGCGCAGATTGGATCGATCTCTGTTACATAAACTGTAGCGCCCATACCACGTAATGCTTGAGCACAACCTTTACCAACATCCCCATAACCAACAACAACTGCTTTCTTACCAGCAATCATTACATCGGTGGCACGTTTGATGCCATCAATGAGAGATTCACGGCAACCGTAAAGATTGTCAAATTTTGATTTGGTTACAGAGTCGTTAACGTTAATGGCTGGACATTGAAGAATGCTTTTGTCTGCCATTTCTTGAAGACGATGTACACCAGTTGTAGTTTCTTCACTAATACCTTTAATATCAGCAAGTTCTTTCTGATACTTTTCGTGCATGATTAAGGTAAGATCACCACCATCATCAAGAATCATATTTGGACGCCAGTTATTAGGGCCAAAAATCGATTGATCAATACACCACCAGAATTCTTCTTCCGTCTCACCTTTCCAGGCAAAAGTTGGAATTCCTGCCTCTGCCATTGCTGCTGCAGCATGATCTTGGGTTGAAAAAATATTACAAGAAGACCAACGAATTTCTGCACCAAGGTCAACGAGAGTTTCCATTAAAACTGCAGTTTGAATTGTCATGTGAAGACAACCTGCAATTTTTGCACCCTTGAGTGGTTGTTGTGATTTGTATTCCTCACGAATAGCCATAAGTCCTGGCATTTCCGTTTCGGCGATTTCTATTTCTTTTCTGCCCCATTCAGCAAGGGACATATCTGCAACTTTATAATCTTGTTCTGCCATTGTATTTCCTCAAATAATTGTATTTTTATAGTCCTGCTGCGTCTTTTAATTCGGCTGCTTTATTGGTCTCTTCCCATGGCAATTGAATGTCATCACGACCAAAGTGGCCATAGGCAGCAGTAGGACGATAGATTGGACGAAGTAGGTCGAGCTGCTGAACAATAGCTTTAGGTCTTAGATCGAAAAATTTATTTATTAAAGCTTTAATTTGGTCGTCAGAAATTTTTCCAGTACCAAAACTGTTCACGTTAATTGAAACAGGTTGAGAAACACCAATAGCATATGCAACCTGAACCTCGATTTCACTTGCAATGCCCGCTGCAACAAGGTTCTTAGCAACATATCGCCCGTAATATGAGGAAGAACGATCAACTTTTGAAGGATCCTTTCCAGAGAAAGCACCACCACCATGAGAACCTTTACCACCATAAGTATCAACGATGATTTTTCTACCGGTAACACCACAATCACCAACAGGCCCACCAATCACAAAACGACCTGTAGGGTTGATAAAGAATTTAGTATTGGCATCAACCATATCACTAGGAAGAGTGGGTTTAATGATTTCTTCCATTACGGCTTCTTGAAGATCTTTATGTTGTATCGATTCATCATGCTGAGTTGATAGAACAACTGCATCGATTCGTTTTGGAACATTATTAACATATTCAATTGTTACTTGACTTTTGGCGTCAGGGCGCAACCAATCGAGAGCACCACTCTTTCTACGTTCAGCTTGGCATCTAGTAAGACGATGGGCGAGGGTGAGTGGTAGAGGCATAAGAACGTCGGTTTCATTAGTTGCATAACCAAACATAAGTCCTTGATCGCCTGCACCTTGGTCAAGATCTAAGCCTGCGCCTTCATCAACACCTTGAGCTATGTCCGGGGATTGTTTGTCAATGGAAGTCATAACGGCGCAGGACTGCCAATCAAAACCCATTTCCGATGAATTATAGCCAATTTCCTTAATTGTGTTACGAACAACTTCTGGCATATCAACCCAGGCAGATGTTGTGATTTCACCGGCAATGAGTGCCATGCCGGTTGTTACCATGGTTTCACAGGCGACACGTGCCTGTTTATCTTGTTCTAAAATGGCATCAAGAATTGCATCAGAAATCTGATCAGCCACTTTGTCAGGGTGGCCTTCTGAAACTGACTCCGAAGTAAATAAATAATCTGACATAAAAGGTTTCTCCTTTAGTAAAATATTGAAGCTTTGTCGAACTCCAAGAATAGACGTGCAAAAGATACTCATTATATAAAATGGTGCAATAAATAACAGTGAATATAAATAGAAAAGTAGAATTTTAAAAAAAAGTGCATACTCTATGTCAAAAATAAGAAATCGCAGAATAACAAACTGTGAGAATTAAATTTAAAGCAAATAATATTTCCGTATGGAGTTGTTAATATGTCAATTGAGGCCGCCAGAAAAGTATTTGAGATTGAAGAGGCAGGACTTGCTGCTGTAAGAGAGAATATTGGTGAAGAATTTGTAGCTGCAGTTGATGCAATTATGGCTTGCCAAACAAGGTTGGTTGTAACCGGTATTGGTAAATCCGGGATCGTTGGCCAGAAAATCTCAGCTACTCTCAACAGTATTGGCACTAGTTCATTTTTTCTTCACCCAGTTGAGGCACTACATGGGGATTTAGGAATGGTATTAGAAAGTGATGTGGTTCTTGCTATATCGTACTCTGGGGAAACAACTGAGCTTAATGATTTATTGCGCAGCTTAAAGGCAAGAGGAAATACAATTATTGGAATGACCGGAGGAGCAAATTCTAGTTTGGCGATTGCTTCTGATATCGTTCTCAATATTTGTATTCCACAGGAAGCTTGTCCTTTAGGTCTGGCTCCAACAACATCGACGACAGCCACTATGGCAATGGGAGATGCTCTTGGTGTGGTTTTACTTGAGAAAAAACAGTTTAAGGCTGAAGACTTCAGGTTTAACCATCCAGGTGGTTCTCTTGGTGAACGGTTGAAAGTGCAAGTTACTGAAGTTATGCTTACAGGGGAGAATATTCCAACTGTTTCTCAAGGTGTGAGTGGCAAGGAAGCTCTTGCTGAACTTAATGATAAGAATGTTGGTGCTGTACTGGTCGTTGATGATACGTTGCATATTGTGGGGATAGTTACTGACGGTGATGTTAGAAGATATGTTATTGATGCAGATGCTTTGGAAGGGCAGAGAGTTGAGGATCTAATGACAAGGGAACCTCTAACAATTAGTGACGATGTTCTTGCGGCAGATGCACTGAGTATAATGCAACGTCACGAGGTGACTGTTCTACCTGTAATTAATGCAGACAAGAAATTGGTTGGTCTCCTTAACTTACATAGGCTGCTAGGTAAAGGTGAATTTAGATTTCTAATATAAAAGACCTCGAACGTTTTGTATGTTGAGCTGATTGCAAAATGGTGTAATTCTGATTTGTTAATATAAGAAATTATTTTTTATTATCAGGGTTTGAGGTAAATTTCCATTGTTTAGTTGTTTTATTATAGGCATAAAACATAACTAATGTGAGCGGGCGACCTCGACCAATTTCTGTAGCTTGTAGCTTGAAAATCATCTGCTTATCCTTTTTCAGGACATAAGTGGCAATAGGATCTTTAAGTGTTTCTTCTGATGCTGCAGGGTAATTCTCTTGAAAGAGGTCTACATAATTCTTAGTTAAATATTGTTTGAGCTTCTCAGTGACGGCTTGATGTTTAAGTGTTGCAATTTCAGTATCAATTGTTTCTACAATTCGAATAAAATCATTTTCTTTTGAAAAGTTGCTATCTTTAACAATGGTTTTTAAGTCTTGAAATTGATCTATAGCTTTCCCAAATTTATTGTCATTTATTAAAGATTTGACTTCTTGTTGTGTGCTGACGATTTTAGCCTGTAAAATAATTCTTGATAGTTTTTTGCTTGTTATTCGTGAGTCGTTATCTTTAGAAAGCTCAGGGTCACTTTCTATAAACTGGATTGCCTGTTGATACTTTTCAATTGCAGTGTTCCAATTGTTTGCGGCAAATGCTTGATTACCTTCATTTATAGATGAATATAATTCTGCTCTACTAATTTTGTTTTTAATGTCTGCAATGGCAATTCTTTCAGGGAATGGGCTTGATTCAATTTTTTTAAGCGCATCACGATAAACCGGTAATGCATCATTCCAGTCGGTGGTTTCGTATAGTTTATTACCTTCCACAATCAATTGATCAAAGGTACATTTTGTAAGACGGTATGAAATTTCAGGTAAGTGACGATTACGAATATCAAATGGAATATCCTTAGCCTTCTCTTGAGCTTTAATAAGAAGTTCTTCTGCGGAAGTACAGCCATTGGTATCATATTCGGCAAGAGCTTCAGCTTCAGCTTTATAGAAATCAACTGTATGACTCATTTCTTTAACAACTGTCTTCTCTTGATCTGTCTTTGCAAGTGGGCTGGCCTGTCTAAGCATTTTTGTTGCTTGATTCCAGTTCTTTGACTTGGTTGCTTCTGCTGCTTGGGTAGTTAGAGTTTCAAAAGGAGAAATACGAATGGTTTCGTCTTCGTAGACCCACACACCGTCAACTAAAATTTTTCCTTCAAGGCCTTTTGTGAAATTTTCAGAGGTAAGGATTTGCCGTACCTCTTGGCTCAGTTGAGTCATCCTCTTATCATAAAAGATGAAGTCTACATACTTACCTTCAATGTTGGCTTTATCACAAAGATATTGGGCCTCTCTGAATTGCCTTTTGCCTATAAGGTTTTTACATTCAATAAAATAATTCTGAGCCGTTGTAGCACGTTTATTGGCAAAAAAGGCTTTAACTCCAAACCAGAAAATGAAAATAAGTGGAAGGATGAGAAGGTACTTACGTGAAATATTAATTTGAGGAAGGCTAATATTTAACTTCTTTTTTGGTGCTTCTTCAACTTCCTCTTCTTCTACGAGTATCTCCTCCTCAGGCTCATCTTTTGGCTGTCCAATAGAGTCAGCTAAAGCTATTGCTTGCTGTAGTCGTTGTATTGTAGATTCAACACCATATAGATCTGCAACAGTTGCTTTTGCCTGTTGGTATACAGCCAAAGCGCCGGCGAGATCGTTTGATGCTTCTAACCCTTGTCCTTTTCGTTGTAGTTTTTTAGACTCTGTTAATGCTTTATCAGTTTCACTTCGCAAAAAATCACGTTCTGCAAACTCAACACTTATTGGGATTGCATTGAGTTCACGATCCAGCTGTTGAAATCTTTTCTGATCTAATCTCTCCTGTAGAAGTTCCAAGTCATAATCTAGACTTTCTTTGAATACTCCTTGTTCTTGTCCCTCAAGGTCGTCCTCTGAGTCGAGAGAGAGGTAGTCGAAGTCAGTGGAAAAATCATCTTCTTGAACAGTATCTAGCTCAAAATCGTTATCGTCATCATCTGGTTCACTACTTTTAGGTAATTCAGCATCGCTTACAAGGGGGAATTGGTCTGTATGACTGACATACCAGGCGGCAGCTTTTTCATTAAAAGCATTTTCTTTTGAGTAAGTTTCACCACTGATCATTTTAGCGAGAAACTCAATTAATTCAGTACAAGAGCGATCCTGGTCCCAAAAGTCACCCAGGCAAATAGCGCCAGGGTCAAAATCAGGGTGAAAAATAGGTGTGATAGGTTTACAGCTTGGTGGAAAAAGTGGAAAACCAAAAGGAATAGTAATATGGATTACATGGTTTTGTGACTCTTGAACTTCGTCCTCATCATTAATAATGAGGCCTCTAACGTTAAATGTTACTTCATACTCCTCTGAGGAGCCAGAGGCAACATTTTTCACCTGTATATATGAGTGATCAGCAAAAGAAGATTTCAATTCGCTGGCAATATCATCATGTTGTTGGCTTGCAACTGACATAGGAATCCGATAGTATAAAATTCTTTTTGAGTAGACAACACTAAGTAACTATTAAAGATTAGTATAACGTAATGCTAGTGTAAAGGAATTATCCTAGCTATTTATTTATTTTTCTTGCGATTATTTGTTTATTTAAGAAATAATAATATATATACTTGTTTAAGTAAAACTTTTCATTGTGAGATTTATGCAGGAATTTCAAGTTGTTTTCGAAATAATTGATCAAAAAAACTGTCCTCTGTACGAAGAGGGGGAAACTCTATTATTATCAGATAAAAGCTTGTCATGCCCTAAAGGTAAAGAGGCGTGCCTGATTTTAGTAAGAGATTTAACCCAGTTACTTTTTAAGTTACGTGGCTCAGATATTGATGAGTTTAATGAATCAATCTTTAATTGTAGTGGTTGTACAGGGCTAATAAAATATAAACTGACCGATAAAGATGCTCCTAGATCATCAGGTGGTCCAAAAGTTAGTGTCGAAATGGCGGTACAGGGTTTATATGGGATTATGGTTCAGAGTCCCTTTTTGCAATCATTACCTGCTGATAAACTTGAAAAAACGATGGAGAAATTTACCCTGATTGAATTGGGTGCAAATAAGACTCTTATCCAAAAGGGAGAGAACAATCTTAATATGTACCTTGTTTTAGAAGGGCGTCTCATGGTTGAAAACAGTGGGATGTTGCTTGGTGATCTACATAACGGCGAAATCTGTGGGGAGATGAGCTATTTAGGGGCAGACAAGGCAGTTTCAACTGTGAAAACAGCTGAACCAACAACGCTTCTTGCTATTTCAGGTAAAGATTTTGGAGAACTCTTTAGTAGTGTTCCTTCAGTGCAATGTTTTATGGCTAGACTGATGGCTGATCGTTTAACCAAAAACAATGCTGAGCGTGCACTAGATTTTGAGTCTTGTATGAGTGGAAGAATTGATAAGGTGCCACCAGCTGAGTTACTTCAAATATTTCATATGCACCAAAAGACTGGAGTGTTAAAACTTGATTTCTTCGATTGTAAAGCAAAGGTTTCGTTCAGAGAGGGCTGTATTATTAATGCTCAATACAACGATAAGAAGAACGAGAATGCAATTTTTCTAATTCTTGCAGAGAAGGTTGGTGTATATCGGTTTATTAGTGGCCTGTCAGCTGAGGAAATGCGTGCCGCAGAAATTGGTGACTTTATGAGTCTGCTTATGGAAGGTGTTAAGCGTGTTGATGAGGAAAAACAGTCTAGGCATCACTAATATTATATTTGGTAAAGTTGCAGTGAAGTAGGAAAGTAACGTTGTTTACCTTGTTAGTACAATTTAAGCTGTAGTGAGAAAAGTAACGAGAAAAGTTACTTTTTAAATGGGGGTAGCTTAAGTATCTCTGTAAAGCTGTTTACGTGATATTTTGCATCTAACGAATTATCCTTAAAGGCTATTAGGTCAACACCAGACGATTCTGCGTGATATTGATCAACAATAGTGTCGCCAATATAAATAGCTTCCGCTGGATCACAATTATAAAAATCAAGTATTTCTAACATTGCATCCGGAGCGGGTTTGGACTTTTTAGCATTTGCAGAAGTCATTACCTTGCCAAAATAGTCTGTTAGTTTAAAAGTCTCCAGAATTGTGTGCATGGTATCACTACGGTTTGTAGAAATAGCCAGGTCATACTTGTTTTTTATGGAATCTAGAAAAAAGAGCAGGTCTTTTTCCATAGTCATATATTGCAGAAACTCAGAGTAATTTAAAGATGTACGAAACTTATGTACTCCCTCTAAGGGAATTTCTGGGTGGTTGCGAAAAATGTGGGCTACTGAATCAAACACATTATGGCTGTGAACATGCTCAAGCTCTGCAGCACTCATTGGTGAGATGCCGTAGTGCTCCAGAAGATAATTGTAGAAGTATTTATTGAGATTTTTAGAGTCAAACATCACTCCATCACAATCAAAAACAACCAACTTGAGCATGTGACTTCCTTTATAATCCAGAAATATTATTTCTTATTGAAGAAAGTATTAGTGAGCCACTTGACTGCAAAACTGAGAAGTTCCTCATCTGTACATTGGTTAAAATCTAGGCTTGTATCTGTCCCAGCTTTGAATTCACCTGCTATCATCTTTTCTCTAAAAGAATCTAGATCATAAAGAGCTAAGGTGTATAAATCACGTTGCTCTTTTGATGGTGTAAACCCTTTTCGGATTTCATCATTTTGAACTAGTGGTGCCATGGCATCGTTGAAGTTATTATACTCAATAAGTCCTTGATTTTCAGAGTAGCTATTAGGTGTTTCCTGATTCTTTTCTGAAAATCCCTGACAGTGTTCCTCTTTCATAAGAACAAAATGTTCACCAACTTTACCATCACGCTTACGGATTGCAGCCCTTCCAAGTGGATAAGCTCGACATGGGCCAGGGCGGTGCTGGTAAATAGAACATCCATTATCATTGACAAAGACACAGCTGGCACGACCATCGTCAACCATGGTTAGGTAAAAGCGTGGGAAGACATCTCCTTCTTCCCACTCTTCAATTACGTATCGATCCAGCACTTCTCTGGACGTAAGGTTCGTTCCTCGGCGTAGACGAAGTACATCATAAGGCGAAAGGATAAGTTCTAGGAGTCTGCAACATTCTGTAAAACAGGAGACATCTTTATGGCAAGAGAATTCAAAAGAATCCTCTTTACCTAAGCGAAATACATTTTTGGGAAGTGATGCAAGTGTTGAGCTCATGTTACGCCTTCTTGCCTCCCAGAGTTAATAATGGACTGGCAATGAAGATAGAAGAATAGGTACCAACAATAATACCGGCAAGTAAGGTAAAGGCAAAATCATTAATAACCGAACCACCAAGAATATAAAGAGCCAACAACACGAGCATGGAGGTTAACGAAGTAACTATTGTACGGCTAATTACTTGATTAATACTTTCATTGATAACAGAAAACATACTTGCTTTTTCGCCATGTTTTTTCATGTTTTCACGAATGCGGTCAAAAACAACAACAGAGTCATTGAGTGAATAACCCGCAAGTGTGAGTAGTGCAGTAACTATAAGTAGTGTGATTTCGATATTCATAATCCAGCATACACCTAGAACCACTAGTACATCATGAAAGGTTGCTGCGGCTGCAGCCAAACCAAAACGAATATCAAAACGCATAGCAAGATAGGTGATTACACCAGCCAGAGAAATAGCGATTGCAAGAATTGCCTTGTTTCTGAGGACTGCACTTATTGATGAGCCAATTTCAGATTGGCTCTCAAGTACAAAACCTTTATCCGCAAGCTTTTCGGAGAAAACAGCATCAACCTCTTCACTAAGGTTAGCTACAACCTCATCAGATTTTTTGACTTTTATCATTAAACGATGTTCGTTTTCTACTTCTTGAAGATTAACACCTTCAAGAGCAGTACCTTGAAAAGATTTACGAACCTCAGCCATGGTGAAATCGCCAGTTGCTTGATATTGAAGAAGTGAACCACCAGAAAAGTCAACACCGAGATTGGCTGTCCCTCTAGCAACGTTAATAAAGGCAATGAGGCCAATTGCGACTAACACACCAGACAGACAATAGGTAATGTTTCTCAGTTTAAGAAAATCAAGTGATGGCTTTTTTGTAAACTGCAGGAAGCTGAGTTTCTTCATGGATTTGATGCTGTTCACAGTATCAAACATAGTACGTGAGAAGAACAGAGCGGTAAAGAGGTTGAAGATAATACCTAAAGACAGTGTTACTGCAAAACCTTTGATTGGTCCTGTACCAAAAAGGAAAAGGGCAAGGGCTGTAATCAAGGTTGTTACTTGGGAGTCAATAATAGTTAAAAATGCCTTTCCAAAACCGGAGTCAATGCTTGAGCGTACTGATTTGCCTAAGGCATATTCTTCTCGCATCCTTTCAAAGATGAGGACGTTAGCATCAACCGCCATACCGATTGAAAGAATGATACCAGCAATACCAGGTAAGGTCAGTGTGGCATTGAGAACGGCAAGGCCTGTAAAAAGTAATAGGATATTGAGAAAGAGTGCTCCATTAGCAATGAAACCTGATAATCTGTAGTAGATCATCATAAACGAGAGTACTAAAATGGTACCAAATATACCTGAGGAGAGACCACGTTTAATAGAATCTTTACCAAGGCTTGCACCTACAGTGAGGTTTTGAATAATATCAACTGGCGCAGGAAGTGCACCAACTCGTAGAACGATTGCTAAATCAGATGCTTCTTCATGACTAAAGGAGCCCGTAATCTGTGCAGAGCCACCAACAATTTTATCGCGAATGACAGGTGCAGAGCGAACATTGCCATCAAGGACAATTGCCATTCTACGACCGACACTGTCTCCTGTTATTTGAGCAAAAACTTTACCTCCGCGACTAGTCATGTCAAGACCAACATAAGGCTCATTAAAGGTGCCACCAATGCGCACCTGAGCATCTTTGATCATATCACCTGTCATGAGAACTTTTTCTTCAAGAAGAACAGGAATAGAAATTTCCTTTCCAGTTTCCTTGTTCTTGTCTTGTTCAAAGTAAATTCCGGTACCATCAGGTAACAGTGCTGCTGCTGCCTGATTTAACTTTGCAAGGTCTTCACCTTCTTGCCATTGTTTTTTGGTTTTTGCATCGCTTATTATTTTTCTCAGGTTAAGGCCTGCACTGTCGGCAACGAGTTTAAACTCGAGTTGAGCTGTTCCACCAATAAGTTCTAACGCTCGTTGAGGATCTTTTACACCTGGAAGCTGTATGACAATTTCATCATCACCTTGACGTATGATAACTGGTTCGGCTACACCAAATTGATCAATTCGATTTCGTAAAATTTCAAGTGATTGATCAACAGCATTGTTTTGGATAAATTCACGTTTTTCTTCCTTTAGTGTCAGAAAAATACGTGGAAAAGAACCTTCTTTACTTTCAACCTTGATGTCGATATCAGGGAAATCATCAGCAACAATTGCCTCAACTTCACTGATTGCACCTGCATTAGGTAGGGTGAAAATAACAGTGTCAGTCTGTGGCGATGGTGTCTTTACAGCGCTGATAGATGCATCGGACAGACTGTTTTTTAGATCATTGGCCGCAAAGAGAAGAGTGTTTTCTTCAGCTTTTTGCAAATTAACTCTGAGGACAAGGTGCATACCACCTTGAAGGTCAAGCCCGAGGCGAAGTCCTTCAGGAGCCATATACGTCTTCCACCAGTTCGGAGTTGACTTGTAAAAAGATGGCACCAAAGTTACAGCTGACATGGTGATCAGACAGATAAGAAATGCGAGTTTGATTTTAAGTTTAGTGTTCATTGATAGCCTGCAGTGTCAAGGTGATCTGGATTATAGTTAAATCTGTGCATGCACGAATTTGCAAACACAGGTAGCTTTTGTCTGACAAAAAAATTCAAACCTTGCGATTATACTCTAATGCAGGAATCTTGCAAGTTTATGAAGGCTTGAAATAAGAGAATTAAGAACTTTTTTAGAAGTTTATATGAGGTTAAGCTCTGTTGATTGCAAGCGCCATGCAGGCAGCTCCAAAACCATTGTCAATATTGACAACTGAAAGTCCCGGAGCACAACTATTGAGCATGGCTAAAAGAGCTGAAACACCACCAAAACTAGCACCATACCCAACGGAGGTTGGAACGCCGACAATTGGTGATGCCGTAAGGCCGCTTACGACACTTGCAAGTGCTCCTTCCATGCCGGCAACAACAATGATTACGCTGGCTTGTTGTATTTTCTTTTGATGGCTCATTAGTCGGTGTAAGCCGGCAACTCCCACATCAAAAATCTTCTCAACCGGGCAACCAAGTGTTTGAAGTGTAAGAAAAGCTTCTTCTGCAACAGGTACATCAGAGGTGCCTGCAGTCATTACCAGTACTTTGCCTCTATAGTTCTCAGGTTGACAACTATTTGCTGATGCAGTCATTAAACGTGATTTAGGGTGATATTGTAATTCTGGCAGTGCTGCCTGTATTGCCTGTGCTTTTTCTTTGTCAATCCTGGTTCCTAAAACTGGACCACCCTTGTTAAATATTACCTTAGCAATTTCAATTATTTGCTCAGCTGTCTTTGATTCACCATAGATAACTTCAGGTATACCAGTTCTAAGTTCTCGCTGATGATCAATGCAGCCTTCAAAGACATTCTCAGCGGGATAATCTTTTAATACCTCAATAGTGTTTTCCAGGGAGGTATTGCCTTTTTGTAAGTCGGTCAGTAGTTGAGTCAGGTCTGTAATATTCATAATATAGTTGTAACTATCAAAAATAGACTGTAAAAAAGAGGCCGTTTACCTGTAGCAGCCTTTTTGTTATTATAGTTTTTTAATAAAAGTAGTTTAACAATTTAAACCCAACATCTTACAGGAATTTTTCAGCTATGGATAGTGTTCTTCCCGATTATATAAAAAGCTTACATAGAACCTCGATATTTTCTCACAATGTAGAAAATGTTGTGCTTATTCAAACGCATATCTCTTATGTTATTTTGGCTGGAGATTTTGTGTATAAATGGAAAAAACCTGTCGATTTCGGTTTTCTCAACTTTTCAGACCTTCCTAAGAGAAAAAAATATTGTGAGGAAGAGCTTCGACTTAATAGAAGACTTTGTCCAGACCTATATTTAAACCTTGTTGCACTCTGTGATGTTAATGGAGAACATGTGTTACGTGATGTTGATGACATTGATGGAGATGTGGTGGAATACGGTGTTAAAATGAGTCGTATGGATCAATCAAAGTTAATGGGAGAATTACTTGCTCAAGATGCAATTACAGAAAAACATCTCGATAAGATTGTAGATAAACTTGTTCCCTTTTATGAACAGGCAGAGTGGAGTGATGAATTAAATGAGTTTGGTACAGCAAAAGGTTTTGGTGTAAATGTTCACGAGAATTTTGAGCAGACAGTATCATTTATAGGTGGTGGTGCACTTGATCAAGAGAGCTTTGATTTGATAAAAGAGTACTCTCTGAATTTGCTAAGTCATGAAGATCTTTTTGAAGAGCGTATTAAAGCTGGCAAGGTGCGGGACTGTCATGGTGATCTTTATTCTGCAAATATTTGTTTAGAAGAAGATGTACAAATATTTGATTGTATTGAATTTAATGAACGCTTTCGTTATAGCGATGTAGCTGCAGACATAGGGTTTCTTGCTATGGATCTTGATTTTCATGGTAAAGCTGATCTGGCCAATTATTTTGTTGATCGTTATGTACAGATTTCAGGTGATGCTACTCTCCTTAAGGTTATCAACTTTTATAAAATATATAGAGCCTATGTACGTGCTAAGATAGCCCTGTTTACTTCTACAGATCCAAACGTTTCTGAAGATTTTGCAAAAGAATGTGTAACAACAGCCGGTAAATATTTTCAGCTGGCAGTAGGTTATTGTAAATAGGCATGGCTTCAGAAAAAGTAAGTAGAGTCTTGGTTTTTATGGGCATGGTAGCCTCCGGTAAGAGCTATCTTGCCGAAGCTATTGTTCAAGAGACAAGTTGCCTTTATATAAATTCTGACACAGTGCGTAAGGAAATAGCTGGTCTTTCCTCAGATAGTCGACAGTGGCTACCTGTCGATTCTGGTATTTATAGCCCTGAGATGAGTCGAAAAACCTATGATGCCATGTTGCAAGAAGCAAAAGAAGGTATTTTAAGAGGTGAGCGACTTATCATTGTTGATGGTTCATACAATAAAAGTTCAGAGCGTAAACTGGTGAAAAATGAGCTTGAACATCTTTGTGATTTGCTCTTTGTCTATTGTTATTGTGCTGAAGAGGTTTCATACGCAAGGATGAATATTAGAAAAGAGGATGTTGCAGCTATTTCTGATGGACGACCACTCATCTATGAACATCAGCTAAAAACATATCAGTTGCCAAAAGAGTTAGGTGAAAATGAGTTAACGATGCTTGACACTGATATGGATGTAAAAGTTTTGATTAACAAGATTGTGTAAAATCAAGGCTCTACAATTTGTGCTAATAAAAAAGGCAGTCTCTTAAGTAGAGACTGCCTTGTCTGTTTCATACAACTAGCTATAAAAAGTTATCTTAAAGCTTTATCATTCACAGTGTTTGCTTCATCTTTCGCTGCCTCACCCCAATCCGGAAGATCAAAATCTGGAAACCATGAAAGAACAGGTCTTCTAGGTGGGTTGCCGGCTTCAATTTGCTCTAAAACATCCTGTGCTTTAGGAGCGATCTCAGAATCGGGGTAAACTGTGAGAAGGTATCTCAAGCGTGTCTCAGCTTGGTCAATTTTTTCGGTGCGAAGATAAAACTCAACAACAGCATATTCATGATTTGCAAGAAACTCTAGGGCTTCTGCTACATGGGTTCTTGCCGCTTCATTATATGGTGAATCGGGAAAAGCTCTTAATAGCTGGTTGAACTGATCAACAGCTCGTGAAGCAACAATTGGATCACGGTCAACGCGATCGATTTGCTTAAAGTTACACATAGCCTTTTGAAACATTACATACGGTATCGCCTCGTTGGTAGGATGACGATCCTCAAATTCCTCATAATATGTCAATGCTTCAATGTAATGTGTCATGTAGTAGTTGGCATCAGCAATCTTCAGTTCAGCAAGAGGTGCCTCAGGACTAAAAGGGTATTTGTCGAGAATTTCCTGAAAATAGGCAGCAGCCGAAAAATATTTACCTACACTATAGTCATCCATCCCTTTGATGATGAGATCTTTGGCTGGAAACTCGAGGTCAGGAGCTTCTCGTGTTATATCAAACATTGATCCCCAGTCTTCGGCACAACCACTGAGTGTAACAGTGAATGATAATGCCAAAAACGCAAAAAGTATCGAAAATAAACGTCTTTTTAAACTGCTCATCATATAACCCTTCAAACAGATAAACTTTGTAATTGGTAAATCGTAACTGTTATCTACTCACCTTTCATATGGTTGAGATGCGCCTCTGCCGCAAGTACTGCAACCGCGCCTTCACCACAGGCATTAACAACCTGACGTACATTTTTGCTAACAATATCACCAGCAGCCATAACGCCTGGTACGTTAGTACGAGTTTCATTATCTACTGGAATAAATCCCCATTTATCAGCTTTTAACGTTTCAAGCGGCAGGCAACTGTTGTTTGGTGTAATGCCAACAAAAATAAAGACACCTTCTACTTTGAGTGTTGACTTGGTGCCATCTTTATTTTCTAGCTGTAATTGTTCAACGCCGTTGCCACCTTCAATGGATTTGAGCTGAGTATTCCAGATAAATTCGATTTTGTCATTGGCAAAAGCGGATTCTTGGATAACTTTAGTGGCTCGTAACTCATCACGGCGATGGACAACATATACTTTGCTAGCAAACTTTGTCAAATATTCAGCCTCTTCAACAGCAGTGTCACCACCGCCAATAACGGCAACTTCGACATTACGGTAAAAAGGAGCATCGCAAGTTCCGCAATAGGAAACACCTTTACCACGCATTTCTTCTTCGCCTGGCACACCTAGTGCATTTGCTCTTGCACCAGTACAAATAATAATTGTGTTAAAAGTGATGGTCTCGCCGCTATCTAAAGTCAAAGATTTGTTTTTATGATCATCAATATTTAATGAGACAACTTCAGCTGTCATGGAATTGAGATCGAATCTTTTGGCGTGTTCAGACATCTTTTCGACAAGATCAAAACCCGAAAGTCCCTCTGGAAAACCAGGATAGTTATCAATCCAATCGGTCAAAAGAACCTGTCCACCATGAGCACCTTTTTCAATTAAAACATGATCAAGGCGTGCGCGAGCAGCGTATAATCCTGCAGAAAGACCAGCTGGTCCTCCCCCTAAAATCACTAAATCGTAATGCGTTTTTTGTTCCATGATAATTTTGACTTCTTTAAAGAAAAACACCTCTGTTCTTCATCAATTTAATCTGATGGAAAACAGAGGCAAGTGTTTGAAAAAATGTTTTTTACAGTGCTTTGTTGATAAGCTCTATGAGCTGTGTTTTACCAACAGCACCGGTAATCTGATCTACAACCTCACCACTTTTGAAAAGGATAATGGTTGGTATTGCACGGATGCCGAATTGACCTGGAGTGTTAGGGTTGTCATCAACATTCATTTTGGCAATAGTAACCTTGCCATCATATTCATTAGCAAGATCCTCAATGACGGGTCCAATAGCTTTGCATGGACCACACCATGGAGCCCAAAAATCAACCAAAGTCGGTAGGTCTGAGCTAATCAAGGTGTCGAAATCACCATCATTGACTTGTTGGACTTTTTCTGATGCCATTATTTTCTCCTTTTATGGTTTGGTTTGCGAGACTTTATACTCTTGTCATAAAAAAAAGAGTTTTGAATGAAATTTCAACAATTCCAATAGGCTTTCTGTTGATGAAAATTTCATTCAATTTTATTGTTGATAATCAACTCTTTAAGTTTACATGTTCACATACTCTCTGACAAGCAAATTGTGACTTGTTGTCATGAGTAAATTTTATCTATTCAGTTTTTTGTATTTATCTGTTTTAAAACTTATGCATAAGTCTGTTTGACAGAAAAAACATATACATGATATATTGCCGCCTGTTGCAATTAATATTAACAATTTTTGGTACCTTAGGTTGCCGTCAAGGAGATAATAAACATGGAATCGTCGAAATCTATAGAATTATTTAAAAACGCTCAAAAAGTTATACCGGGTGGTGTAAACAGTCCTGTTCGTGCATGTAGGTCGGTTGGTTGTGATCCGTTGTTTATAGAGAAAGCTAATGGTGCTTATGTCTATGATGCAGATAACAACAAGTATGTTGATTTTGTCTGTTCTTGGGGGCCTATGATCATGGGTCATTCTCATCCGTCTGTGGTTGAGGCAATACAAAAGGCAGCGGCAAATGGTACTAGTTATGGCGCACCAACTTCATCAGAAATTGATCTGGCCGCAATGGTTGTTGAGGCCGTCCCATCTATTGAAAAAGTACGCTTTGTAAGTTCCGGTACTGAAGCAACTATGAGTGCTGTCCGCCTTGCTCGTGGGTATACCGGTAAAGATATGATTGTGAAGTTTGATGGTTGTTACCATGGGCACGCTGATTCATTTCTTATAAAGGCAGGTTCCGGCATTGTGACACTTGGTATACCAGGAAGTCCTGGTGTGCCAGAAGATATTGTAAAAAACACAATGTCGATTCCCTATAATAATGTAGAAGTTCTAGAGAAAACACTTCGTGACAAAGCTGATGACATTGCTTGTGTGATAATCGAACCTGTTGCTGGAAATATGGGTTGCGTACCACCTGCAGAAGGGTTTTTGAAAAAACTCAGAGAATTGACGGCGGAATTATCAATAGTTCTCATTTTTGATGAAGTTATTACAGGTTTTAGACTTTCTTATGGTGGAGCTCAGGAATATTATGGTGTTACACCTGATATGACATGTTTGGGTAAGATTGTTGGCGGTGGATTACCAGTCGGTGCTTATGGTGGTAAAACTGAAATTATGGATTGTATCGCACCTGATGGACCTGTTTATCAGGCAGGTACACTCTCTGGCAATCCTCTTGCCATGGCGGCAGGAAAAGCAGCCCTTAACATTCTGAAGCAAGATGGTTTTTATAAAGAATTAAACTCAAAAGCTGAATATTTTGCTGGCGAGTTAACTGCAGTAGCGAAAAAGGTTGGTGTTGAAACCACCCTTAATCGAGTAGGTTCTTTCATGACTTCATTCTTTACTGATCAAACGGTAACGGATTTTGATTCTGCAATGACTGCAGATACGGAGCTTTACAGCAAACATTATCGTGAAATGCTTGCTCAGGGGATTTATCTTGCTCCGTCACAATTTGAGGTTGGATTTATATCTTCGGCGCAATCTGATGAGGACATAAAAAAGACTCTTGCGGCGACAGAAAAATCTCTTATAAAATTGTTGTAATAGTGAAAATTGATTGACTTTGAACCCAAGTCATGATAGGAAAATGTCGTGTGTTGTAAACCGACGAATACCTCTTGAGGAGGTTTTGATATGTCAGATGTAAAAAATGAGTTTGTTCAGCTACTTGCTAATTATGGGCATGTGGGATTTACCTTTGTCACATGTATTATCGTAGGGCTAGCTGGCGGAATTTATATTGATCAGAAACTTTTTGACGGATCGACGTCGCCTTGGTTTACTTTTATAGGGTTAGCTTTTGGTATTGCTGCTGGATACAAAACCCTGTTTGAAGTCCTCTTCAAGAATAACAAGAAACATAAGAAGAAGACTGAGGATAAGAAGGATTAGAGGGGTTTTGTGTTTGATGATATGATGAGCCTGCAGCGATTGCAGGTAACAAGCTGGCTTTATTTGGCAGTTATAACAATTGCGGCTGGTTTTGCATTTTCTTTAACTTTTGCGTTGTCAGTTTTTGCTGGTGGTGTTATATCCATTGTCAGCTTTTGGGTTTCCCATACAGATGTGATGGGATATATAAATACTCTTTCAGAAACAACAGACCCAGAACAGCAAAAAGAAAAAAGGAAAAAAGGCAAGTCTGGTTACTTGCTAAAGTTTTGGATACGAATTGCAATTATAGGTGTTGTATTATTTTTTCTCATCAAGAGTGAAATGATTAACATCTTTGGACTAATTTTAGGGTTGTCAACGGTAGTGTTCACCATCACAGTCACAGCAATGATTGTGGCGTGGCGCTACTTCTTCAGCAGGAGGAGGTAAGAGGAGTTATGGAGCATCCGATACTATTTATTTCGATCATCCTTGAGGCATTGCATTTACCTGTGCCACATGGACCAGTAGGACACGGTTTGTTAGAGCAACTTTGCGCACCATACATGACCTATACATGGCTTGTTATGGCGTTTTTGTTCTTCGTGTCTAAACTTACTCTTGGAAATCTTGAAATGATTCCGGGTAAAGGCCAGAATTTCTGGGAAATTGTAATCGGTGGAATGGACGGTTTTTTTGCGGACAATATGGGACGCGAGATGGCTGATAAGTTTTTCCCTATGATTGCAACTTTCGCTCTGTACATTGCAGTAGGTAACTTGATTGGTTTGATTCCTGGTTTCATGTCACCAACCGCTAGTATTAACACTACACTGGCGTTGACCCTTATTGTTTGGGTAACTCATCATGTTATCGGTTTCAAAGAGCACGGTTTTAAGTATTACCAGCATTTCACAGGACCAATGAAGGTTCTTATTCCACTTATGCTGCCAATCGAACTTATCTCTAACTTTGCTCGTCTGCTTTCACTCTCTATTCGTCTTTTCGGTAACATCATGGCGAAAGAGGTTCTGCTTGGTATTCTTTTTATCCTTGCAGGTGCTTTCTTTGCTCCACTACCAATTATGGTTCTTGGTGTTTTGGTATCCCTGGTACAGGCGATGGTTTTCGTTCTGCTCACAGTTGTATACTTTGCCCAGGCTCAAGAGCACGCACATTGATCCACGCTTAGTAAGAAAAGCTTAAGTTTAATTCCCCTCAATGGTTGAGGGGAATAGTTTTTATATAGAAGAAGGCCAAATAATTTAATTTTTTTAAGGAGAAACAAAATGGAACTTTCATTCGCATTGGTTTGTATTGGCGCAGCTCTTTCTATCGGTCTTGCAGGACTTGGAGCAGGTATTGGTATCGGTTCTGTTGGTCAAGGTGCTACCATGGGTCTTGCTCGTAACCCAGAAGTACAGCCTAAGCTCATGGTATTCATGATTCTTGGTATGGCACTTGCTGAGTCTATTGCAATTTACGGACTCGTTATTTCTCTTATTCTTCTCTACGCTAACCCACTTATGGGCTAATTAGAGTAGTTCAGAGATAACGATCGTTTAGGTCGTTCTGGGAGTATGGGCTTATAGCCTATACTCCCTTTTTTTTTCTATTGTCTATATAGTTTGTCGTAGTGAGAATGAAATGAAATATCATCTGGTAAGTCTTGGTTGCGCTAAAAATTTGGTTGATTCAGAGCTTGTTCTTGGTGCCTGTGATAGTAGCGGGTGGGAGTTTGTTAGTGACCCTGAAGAAGCACAGATCTTGCTGTTAAACACATGCGGTTTTATTCAGCCAGCTGTGGAAGAGGCCGTTGATGAAATTTTAGGCTTAGCAGAGTTAAAAGAAAATGATTCAACAAAAACACTTGTTGTGTTTGGCTGTTTAATACAACGATACAAAGAACAACTTCTTGAGTCTCTTCCTGAAGTAGACCTGTTTGTCGGTACTGAAGGGATAATCCAAATTCCAGAACTTGTAAATAACCTTTTAAAAGGTGATAGCAATTCTGAAAAAATAGTAATACCAGAAAAATATTTAATGGATGCCAAACAACCTCGTGTTCAATCAACACCTTTTTTCCGTGCTTGGATGAAAATTACGGAAGGTTGTGATAACTGTTGCTCGTATTGCATGATTCCTTCAATCCGTGGAAAGTTACGTAGCAGACCGATTGCGGATTTAATGGATGAAGCGATAAGACTTGAAAAAAATGGAGTAAAAGAAATTTCACTCATTGCACAGGATTTAACTGCATATGGTGATGATCTTGAAAATTCAGAAAATCTCGTCAGTTTGTTAAAAGAATTGCTCGCTAAAACCAATATTGAATGGATTCGCCTACTATACCTCTATCCTTCTGGGGTAACAGATGAGTTATTACAGGTGATCGCCGACAATCCACGTATTGTTCGTTATCTTGATATACCTTTCCAGCATGTTAATAGCCGTGTTCTAAAAGCGATGAATCGTCCATATACAAAGGAAGATTTAGAAGCATTGGTTCTTAACATTAGAAAATATATTCCAGAAATTGCTTTACGAACCACATTCTTAGTTGGTTTTCCCGGTGAGACTGAACAGGATTATCAAGAGATAGAAACATTCTTAAATGAATACAAAATAAACCATGTTGGTGTATTTCCTTATTCAAATGAGGAAGGATCAGTTTCTGAGACATTTGCCGATCACTGTGATGAAGATGTAAAACAATTACGTTGTAATACCTTGCTCGAATTACAACAAAAAATTTCGGAAGATATCCAACTGAGTTATGTAGGTACTGTTCAAAAAGTATTGGTCGAAGGTGTTAGTTCAGAAACAGATCTTTTACTGGAGGGACGTACACAGTTTCAAGCTCCTGATGTGGATGGGTGTGTATATATCAATGAGGGGAATGTTAACCCAGGTGATTTAGTTGATGTTTTAATCTCTGATGCCCAACAGTATGACCTGGTGGGCGGTGTTGTGGTTGATGAAAGGGCGCAATAAGTTTGCTGCGCCCTGTTGGACTATGTAACAATAACAATCAGTCTAAGAAATCAGAAGGATGTGCTTGCTATGAGTTAACCTGTTCTCTTAGGTCTTTACCTACTTTAAAAAAAGGAAGTTTTTTAGGTTTTACTTTAATTTTTTTTCCAGTCTTTGGGTTTCTTCCTTCATAAGATTCATACTCTTTTACGACAAAACTACCAAAACCTCGAATCTCAATGCTTTCACCCTTTGCAAGAGCGTCGGTCATTGTATCTATAACTGTATTTGTTATTGCGGCAGCTTCACGATGGGGGATGTCAACCTCTTGGGCCAACGCTTCAATTAACTCAGATTTGTTCATTCCTTCCTCCTGTTAGCAGAAGTATATTGCTATTAAAAATAACTATTCCAGTTATTTGATCAATTTAAAGAGTCAGATTTATGTTATCATTAGAAAAAAATAAAATGAAATATTTTTTTAAAAAACTTACGAATTAATTAAAATATATTTCATCTTATTAGAAAACGATGAGGAGGGGGTTGGTGATTGTTTAGTAATAACAGGTTGATAGCGACTTTTGTGGTGTTTGTTGAAAAAGGTGTGAAATAATGGTGTTTTGAATGTTAATCTTCAATATCTCTATAATATCTTGAGAAAAATTATTTTAAGAAAATTAATTCAAGCTGTTTGGAAGTGAGCTTTAGATATTTACCAGATGCAAGTTTACCAAGTTTTAGTTTGCCGTATGCTGTTCGCTTGAGATGTGTTACCGGGTGTCCAATGGCTCCAAGCATCTTTTTAACCTGATGTTTTCTACCTTCATGTATCGTAAGTCGCACGACAGTCTTACTGTTTTTTTGGAAAGTTGTGTTGATTGTAGCGGGTGCTGTCATCTTGTTTTCTATTAAAATGCCTTTTGCAAGTCTACTTAACTTGTCTTTACTAGGATTTCCTTTAACAGTTGCCTCGTAAGTTTTAAAGGTTTCAAAACTAGGATGTTGTATTTTTTGTGCTAGATCTCCATCATTTGTAAGGAGTAATGCTCCTACTGTGTCATAATCCAATCTTCCAACGGGAAAAACTCTTTCTTTTACATCCTTTAATAAAGATGTAACAATCGGCCTTCCTTGAGGGTCAGAGAGTGTGGTGACGAAACCAGCAGGTTTATTGAGTAGGTAGTAAACTTTATCTGACTGCTCTTTAATAATTTTACCATCAACCATTATGGCTGAACTTTCCGGATCTATTTTTGTTCCAAGTTCAGTTATAATACGACCGTCTACAGAAACTCGGCCTGCACTTATGTATGTCTCTGCTTTTCTCCTTGAGCAAACGCCTGCTGAAGCAAGAAATTTTTGTAAACGAATCATAATATTGTATCAACTTGAAGATATTATTTGTGTTTTTTCTCGTTGAGAAGAAATTCTGAATGATACTCATTTTCAGTCAAATGCTGTTTTAACAAACCAGTAAACTGATTCATAAAGGTATCAATTTCACTACTACTCATCCTAGCGGCTAACAAATCAGAGAAATCTTTGCGGCCGGCGAGTTGCAAAATTAAGGAAAAGGAATCTTGATCATGTTTCTCGCTAAGGCCAAAACAGAGTTGAGTGCTATCAATTTTCATAGGAATTATGTTTATGTAGAGATTATTGTACAAAAAATATTTCGAGTTCTTGGCCCATCATATTCACAAAAGTAAATTTTTTGCCATGTGCCAAGTATAACCATGCTATTAGTAAAGCTTACTGTAACAGAAGATCCGGTAAGTGTCGCCATTATGTGTGAACGTGAGTTACCTTCCATATGATCATAACGTATATTAGTTGGAATCATATGGTCGAGACCACGAATTATATCAGCTTGGACATCTGGGTCTGCGCCTTCGTTAATGGTAATGCCAGCTGTAGTGTGAGGGATAAAAACATGACATAGCCCATCTGTCACACTAGACTCCTTTAAAAAAGTTTCTATTTTGTCTGTAATATCAATCATCTGAAAATTTTTAGTTGATTGAATATTAAAATTAAATTTAGTCATTCTTAAATATTATTGAGCTATATGAATTTTGTTCGTTAAGGTATTGTATTTATATAGTAATATTCGAATGCCTCAATGTATCTTCAAAAAGTAACAGATGTAAGATGTTAGAATAATGATTATACTAGTTTTTGTTTACTCAATCTACAATTGTAGCATAGTTTTTTGTGCAATTAAATATCTGATTGCTACCCACATTTATATAGCTTTTAGTTTTGTTAAATATCTGCAAAGACATAGCAGACACTGAAATAAAAAATACTATAATGATTTATCTAGTTGGTTACAGAGCTGTAGGTAAAACCACAGTTGGTCGAAGACTTGCTCAAAAATTATGTTGGGATTTTGTTGATCTTGATGAATGGATTTGCGATAATGCCGGTAGAGCTGTCGCAGAAATCGTTGATGATGAAGGTTGGGAAGGTTTTAGAAGGCGGGAACAAGATGTACTACGCCAATCTTTTAACTTGTCTAATACTGTAATCTCTACTGGTGGTGGAGCTGTTTTGCATCAAGAAATATGGACTGAGAGGAGTGTAGATAGTTTAACAGTATGGCTTACGGCTGACACTAAAATTCTTTGTGATCGTTTGATGAATGGGGCACCTGAACAGAGACCTTCACTTACAGGAGCAGGGCTTTTAGAAGAATTGGAAACGGTTCTTAAAGAACGTCTACCTTTGTATTCTTGTGTAGCAGATATTAGTGTCGCAACCGATGACAGCTCAATTGACGATATCGTTAGTGAGATTATTTCAGCTTACAGAAATTTGAAGAGCTAGAATTAAATCGGGGAATGAAAAGTGAATAAGGTCCTTCGAAATATCTGGATGTTGAGCCGTGAGTATGGTGACATTGCAGGTGCTGGCGGAGTAAAAGATGTAGTTCAACAGCTAGCTGAGCAACTTGCTAAATGGAATGGCCGCAAAATTAATGTTGTGCTTCCATTATATGGCTTTATTGACCCTGAATGTTTAGGCGCATCATTGATGAGTGACCCTGCTTGGCCAGAGCAAGAGCTTGTTCTAACTGTGGATATGAATTATGCCCAAGCTCAGCGTCAAGAAAAGGCAAGAGTCTGGAGTCTGACAACTAACAGGGTTAATCTCTATTTACTGGAATCTGAAAGATTTAGTGAAAAAGGGGATGTTTATACATACACGACTTGGGAAGAAGATAAAACTCCTTGGAAAAAACATGGCAGAGGCCATTTTGATTATTTTGCAATGAATGTGTTATTGCAAAAAGCTGCGCTAGGTTTGATTGTTACTCTTGGTGAAAAACCGGATGTAATTCATTGTCATGACGGTCATACAGCTTTGCTACCAGCTCTTAGCAACTGTTGTGGCTGGCGTGACTACTACCGAACAACAGGAATGGTAGTCACAGTTCATAATGCAGGTAAAGGTTACCACCAGGAGGTTGAAGATTTACCTTTTGCAGAGGCGATTTGTGGACTGCCTAAAAATGTTATTGAATCAAATCTGTTAGATGGCGCATTTGACCCTTTTTTGGCTGCGGCATCTTGCTCTGTACTCAATACAGTAAGTGAAAATTATGCTCGAGAACTTCAGCAAACTGGTGAGGATCGCCGAACAGGTTGGCTTGGGCATGAATTGAAAAATCGCGGCGTGCATCTTGAGGGGATTACAAATGGTATAGATACCTCTCGTTTTAACACCCTGACATCTTCTGATCTCATAGTACCTTTTGATCGCGACAATGAAATGTCAGAAGGTAAGAGGAAAAGTAAGAAAGGCTTGTTAAAACTTTTGAGTGAACAGGATGAAGTTTTAGGGCTAAAGATCTACGGAAGATTGTCACTCTCAGATAAGACACCATTGTTTACCTTTGTGGCACGTTTGAATGAACAGAAGGGAATCGATGAGCTTGTAGAGGCTTTGCCCAAATTTCTATCTCAAACCCCTGAGGCTCAAGTCTTACTACAGGGTGGCGGAGCAAAACATGAAGAGGACAAACTAGAATTTTTAGCTCTAAGGCCAGAACTGCAAGGACGGCTAATGTTTGTTCAGGGATATTCGGCAGAACTTGCAAGAAATATATATGCGGCAGGTGACTTCTTTCTGGTTCCTTCCCTTTATGAGCCATGTGGGTTAACAGATTTTATAGCACAACTTCATGGGGCTGTACCGGTTGTGAGAAATGTTGGGGGATTAATGAAAGTAGTTGATGGCGAAACGGGAATTTCTTTTTCAGGTGATGCGAATTCATTTACTGCAGCTCTACAAAGAGCAGTGGAATTGTATAACAATAAAGAGAAGCTTGTTCAGATTCAAAAACGTGCAATTGAGCTCATTCAAGAAAAGTATACCTGGGATACAGTGAAGTCTCATTATTTAGCATTGTATAAGAAGGCAATAGACTTTCGTGGAACATGAGTTGGGTGAAGCTTCATAAAAACAATCGTTAACAATGACTTTGCTTGAGCAAAGTGTCGGGAGATTACCCCGATTAAAACTATAGGAGAAAAATTGAAATGGCGATTAAAATTGGTATTAATGGTTTTGGGCGCATAGGAAGAAATATTTTCCGTGCTATGAGCAAATATGATGCTTTTTCTGATATTGAAGTTGTAGCAATCAATGACCTTACTGATAATGAAACACTTGCACACCTTCTCAAGTATGACTCTATCATGGGTGTCTATGATAAAGATGTAAGCTTTGATAGCAATGGGATTATTGTGGATGGCAAGCATATTGCGGTATCTGCTCATCGTAACCCTGCTGATATTGGTTGGGCTGAATTCGGTGTTGAATATGTTGCAGAGTGTACAGGTATCTTTAGAGACCTAGAGTCTGCACAGGCACATATTGATGCCGGCGCATCTAAGGTTGTTATCTCAGCCCCAGCAAAAGGAAACATTAAGACCTTTGTTATGGGTGTTAACGAAGATGAATATGATGCAACTGAACATCATATTGTGTCCAATGCTTCCTGTACGACCAATTGCCTCGCTCCATTTGCTAAAGTGATCATGGATAATTTTGGTATCGCCCGGGGCTTGATGACAACAATTCATGCATATACTGGTGATCAGCGCCTGCTTGATTTTCCACACTCAGACCCAAGAAGAGCACGTGCAGCAGCTCTGTCAATGATTCCAACCAAGACTGGTGCAGCAGCAGCTGTATCTCTTGTTATTCCTGAATTAAAGGGGAAATTTGATGGTCTTGCGGTACGGGTTCCGACTCCAACCGTTTCTCTTGTTGACGCTGTTATGGAAGTAGAAAAAGAAACCACTGTTGAAGAGGTGAATCAAGCGCTCAAAGAGGCGGCTAATCGTTATCTTGGATACACAGAGCTGCCGCTGGTTTCTATCGACTTTCAAGGGGACGCACACTCTTCCATTGTTGATGCTCAGTCTACCAAAGTAATTGGTAAAACAGTCAAGGTCATGAGTTGGTATGACAATGAATGGGGTTACTCAAACAGAATGCTTGATCTTATCCTTCATATGGAGGCAAACAAGGCTCTGTAATCTTATAGTCGCATTTGATAGTAGCTTAAGGGGGTATTGTCATTATTGGCAACACCCCTTTTTTATATCTTGCTATCACTATGTATGCTTCGGTATAGTTCGACAATTCAGTCTAACTATTAATTATGTTTGTCAGGTATAGGATATGGATCATCACGATGTAGATGTTGCTCAGAAATTGGAATCAGATGCTCTACGAGCAAACTTACTGGAAACAGCAGGTTCTGTAGAAATAGATAAAGAACTTTTAGTGCTTTTTGATGCTGTTGAAAAGTTTAAGGGTATTCATGCAACTTTGGAAAAACTGCTTTATGAAGTATGTCATCCATTTCGGAACTGGAAACTGATTCTGCCTCAATTACGTAGCTATGTTCTTAAAAATGGCAATCGATATGTTCATCATGAGACAGGGCCTAAGGCTATAGAGTTATTTAGCAGATTGTTTTTTGAGGCGATTGAAGATACCAGGCGAGATAGTAACTTACTTGGCCAAGTAGTGAGTGCAAAGCTTGTTTGGTTAGAAAAATTGATGCAGACCCTTTCTGGTGAAGAATATCTCCGTTTTGCTACTGTTCTTGATCAGATTTTTAACCAACTTGAAAAACTTGGGGCAGACCATGACGTTGCAATGCTTTATATTATTCAGGGTCAGCATTCCGTAACTGGAATAATTAAACCATATCTAAAGAACTCCACATCAGTACGCAACCAGCATAACTGTGAATCTCTTTGTTCCTTTTCTCGCGAAGTTCTCGAGCGAACCTATGGGTATTGGCTCCAGGAGGAAGATCCGTTTGGCTGGTTCTTAGAAAAATGTTCGATTTTACCAGAAGATTTTAGTGCAACTCAGTTATTTCAGAATATATCCCATGAAGCGATGGATGGCTACTTAGCCCAGCTTACAGTAGCCAATGAAGAAAAAAGCGGTGCAGAATTGCTGGAGACAATGCTTGAGCTCCCATCTCACTTGGATATTGTACGATATTACCGAGCTATGCCGACCAGTCTTGCCGATGCTGATGCAGTCTTTCAACAGGTAGCACAACAGGAAGGTGGTATTGAGCATCATTTTAATGAAAACAGAAAGATATTGTTTCTGTTCCGAATCATGGATACCGATGGCTTATATCTTATCCATGAGGAGACTCTCAGGGAAATCAACCGAAGTCTGGTACAGTTAATTCGACAGCAGACCTTTGAAGAAATTGAGGAATTTCTTCTCACCACTTTCGATCTGCTTAAAGCCAATGTTAAAAAATATCCGCATACATCACTTCAGTGTATTCAGGTGCTTGGCGGCGAGGTTTTTGATCGTGGTAATTCGCGAATGGTAGAAGCCTTTTTGTGGGGGGTGGTAAGGTTCGGCTTTCAGCATGCAAATGTTATTGGTGTTGATGAGAACTGGCAACCACTCACAAACCCGGCGCATCTTGCCAACATTCGAGTCTGGTTGCATCTCATTATGCGTGAACCGAAATGGTGTTCAACTCTATTTTCTGCTCTCATTATACACTTAAAACTTTCTGGCACCTGTATTAAAGACACTGATCTTTTTCAAAGGGATATTACAGCGCTTCTCAATCATCCAATTGAGCCGATTTATAACTTATCAAAACAGTTTACTAAGCTGATGCCGGTCTTTTTTAATGAGATTGGTTCTGAAGGCGAATTGCGTGATGTTTCGACTGAGCTTGATGAAATGCATAAACGCAAAGATGTCCTCATTCACTTCTTGCGTAAACAGGGCCATGTTGAAAGTTCTAACCTCATTGTGGGTTTTATTAAGGCAATTATCCTCTTCTGGAAGACCAAAAATAAAAAGCTGCTTCTCCCCTATATTCCTGAAGAGATATATGTGCAAATCGAAGTAGATGGAAAGTTCATTGATGAACCACATATCCTCAGTCAAAGGGTGTGGGAAGAATTTGAACTTGATCGTGTACATGATTTACTCGATATTTCTGAGGAACAAATTGCCTCATTCCTAGTTAAGCAAAGTGATACAAACCCTCGTGAAAGGCGTCGTGTCGAACTACTTATCCAGATGTTTAAGTTGCTCTATGCCAAATATCAGCTTGGCTTTCAGCAACTGGAGCCAGAACTTCGCCTTGCAGCAAAGAACGGTTTTCCTGAAATGGAAGGTTTAATCGATAGTCTTAAAACTGATGATATTCAGCAGGGACTTACAGCCCTTTTGGATAGTTTAAGTAATCTGAAAACGATTATTTTATCAGAAGAGCAATATGAAGCCCGTGAGGATATTTATTATAAGCGTCACATCGCGGTGGATATTCCATCGGTGTATGGTCGCTATAAAGAGAGAAAGTTTGATGCTTTAAGTCTTACTTTTCGCTTGGAGAATCTTGCGAATATTTATCTTGAAAAACTTGCAGATACCGTCAATCTGGCTGTAATTACTCAAGCTACTTTTTATAATATTGTTGGCTGTTTTAAGTTGTATATGCAGGCGCTTGAAATTGATGGTATCACCTCAAGACGCATGTCTACCTATCTTCTCCTTCTTGAGAACTCTTTTAAGGTGCGTCGTTTCTCATACACCCAGTATATTGATATTTTTAAAGGTTTATCCGAGGGTGTAAAGGATATTATTTATGCGTTTTATACTAATATTCATCAAAACAACCTCTCTTTAATTATCCCCCAACTAAGCCGGGATGAACTACTGCCAAAGTATAAGACACTTTTTGAGGAAAATGATATAACAAGTTCGGTCCATCGTCTCTCTGAGAATTTTCTGCGAGAACTCATTGCTTCAACATTTGGTTTACAACATCTGGATAATTTTATTTTGCGAATTATACAGACTCTGGAAAGTCAGAAAGATTTACTTTCTTCAAAGCAGCTCGATCTTCTGATGACGTATAACCCGAATAGAGCAATATCATCTTTACATGAACCTAATCCGTTTGCACATAATCTTGTTTATCTGGGTAACAAAGGGTTTAACCTTGCAACACTTGCAGCAGATAAACGACCAATCCCATCCGCCTTTGTTATCACAACAGAGGTGTTCAGATGTCGTGATATTGTTTTTGGCTACAAAGAAGCTCGTGATGAGTTTATGCAGCAAATTCATAAATCACTTCGGGATTTAGAAGCATCAACCGAGCAGTTGTTTGGCTCCGCTGATACACCTCTTTTACTCTCTGTTCGCAGTGGCGGCGCTATCTCCATGCCTGGCATGATGGCTACTGTACATAATGTCGGTTTTAATAAGGAAATTATTGAAGAGTATGTAGCGAAGCACGGGAACGGATATTTTGCTTGGGATAATTATCGACGGTTTTTACAATCCTGGGCAATGATTTGTGGGGTTGACCGTGAAGATTTTCAGGCATTAATGGATGAGGCTAAGGCTAAGCATGGTGTGCGCTTAAAAAGAGAGTTCTCCACAGAAGAAATGCGTGAACTTGCTCTTTCTTATCAGAAACTGGTACGGCAGCGTGGACTTGGAATTCCTGATGACCCATGGTTGCAATTGATAGGGGCAATTGAGCTAGTACTTGATTCCTGGAATAATGTTAAGGCGATTGATTATCGTCGTATTATGGATGTCTCAGAATCTTGGGGTACTGCCGTAATTGTTCAAAAAATGGTTTATGGAAATAAATCCCATAAGGCCGGTTCTGGGGTCTTTTTCACCTCTCATCCGTATAGAAAAGTTCAACGTGTAGCCCTGTGGGGCGATTATGCTTATGGAAACCAGGGTGAAGATATCGTTTCTGGTTTAGTAACCAGTTATGCAATTTCTGTCGAGCAGGCAGAGCTAGATGGTCGTTCTGTTGAGAATACCTTAGAGCGACGGTTTCCAGAGATTTATGAAGAGCTACTCGCAATCTCCCGTGATCTTGTATATGTGAAACGGTGGAATCCACAAGAAATTGAATTTACTTTTGAAGGAGAAACAGCTGATCAGCTCTACGTTCTTCAAACCCGTGATATGATCACCATTAAAAAGAAAGAGCATTTGAATGTTTTTGAGGAAACAAAAGAACTTGAAGCTGCTCATATCGGACAAGGAGTTGGTGTCTGTGGCTCAGCACTTTCTGGTCGAGCTGTTTTTACAGAGGAGAATATTTCTGAACTACGCCGGGAAGACCCAGATACGCCACTTATTTTAATTCGCCAAGATACTGTTCCTGAAGATATCAAAGTAATTGATATGGCAGATGGGCTTTTTACTTCAAGAGGTGGACAAACTTCACATGCATCAGTTGTTGCTGTGAGGTTAGATAAGACCTGCGTCGTCGGTTTTCGCAAGATGCGAGTTTATGAAACAAGGCAGTATTGTGAGATCAAAGATGTGCGAATAAAGTTTGGTGATTTTATCTCTATTGACGGAAGAAGCGGTCAAGTGCTCAATGGTACTCACCCAACACGAGAAGAGTACCATATTCTACCAATCTAGAGCTGTTTTGGCTGGTATACTGTGTTTTCCCTGGTGAAAGAATATAACATATAGAAGGCTGATCTGTCATCTAATAGACTTTTTATATGTTACACATCACCTGGATGAAACAACTGTTGAATATCTTTCAAAACTTGGGCAATTCTTTTGTCGGCAATGGAATTGTGAACAAAAGTACGCTCTTTTTTAGACTGAATTACGCCACTGTCTCTTAGTACGTTGAGGTGTTGTGACATATTAGGGTTGGTTGTTTTAATCTCTTCGAGCAATTGCCCTGTTGTTTTGTCACCCTCAAGAAGCATGTATAATATTTTGAGCCTAATCGGGTGTGACATGGACTTCAGGATAGTTGCGACAGCATCAATATGTTCGTTATTCATCTCCACTCCTTCATGCACCAATAGGTTGTGGTTTTAAAAAGCCAGTGTTATTAATCGGTTATATAAGTGTGGCTTTGTCTTTAATAATAATTATTAAACACTAACTAACCTGAAAGCAATATAAGATTTAGTTTACTATTAAAAAAACATGGCTCTAGTATAAATATTATGGTATTAATGTATCATTAAATTTGATATGAAACTAGCGTTATTTTGCTTTTTTAAAATTGACAAAAAATCAGTCTCTATGTTTCCTGTTGTGAATTTTTCCGTCAAAAATTAGTTAAATGAGGTGAATGAATTATGAGTAATGCCGATCAGAAAATTGAAAGCCTGTTAAAAGAACAGCGTCTTTTTACTCCACCCGCTGAAGGAAAAAATAGTGCTTATATTAAAGACATTGCAGAATATGATAAGCTTTATCAGCGTTCGATGGATGATATGGAAGGTTTTTGGGCCGAACGGGCAGAAGAGTTAGTCACTTGGTCAAAAAAGTGGGATACTGTTCTCGATGTAGATTTTGAAAAACCTCAAATTAAATGGTTTGATGGCGCAACACTAAACGCATCATATAATTGTTTGGATCGTCATGTAGAAGCTGGGCGTGGTGACAAAATTGCACTTATCTGGCAAGGTGAGCCAGAAGACGATGTTATTCAATATACTTATAGTGAGTTGCTATGTGAAGTTAGCAAATTCGCTAATGTTCTAAAGAAAAAAGGTGTTGGAAAAGGTGACAGAGTTTCTGTTTATCTTCCAATGGTTCCAGAACTTACTATTTCTCTTTTGGCCTGTGCCCGTATCGGTGCTATTCACTCTGTTGTTTTTGCTGGTTTTTCTGCGGCAAGTCTTGAGAATCGTATAGATGATTGTGAGGCAAAGGTACTTATTACAGCTGATGCTGTTTTAAGAGCTGGTAAGACTATTCCTCTTAAGCCAAATGCTGATGAAGCACTTGAAGAGTGTGACTGTGTAACGAGCTGTGTTGTTGTAAAGCGTGCTGGTAATGATGTTGAGATGGAAGAAGGTCGTGATACATGGTGGCATGAGGAAGTTGCCGCAGATGATATCACTGACGAATGTGCCTGTGAAGAGATGGCTGCGGAAGATATGCTGTTCATCCTTTACACATCTGGCTCCACAGGAAAACCAAAGGGTGTTGTTCATACCACGGGTGGTTATTTAACATATGCAATGCACACAACTCAGTGGGTCTTTGATATTAAAGATGACGATGTATACTGGTGTACTGCTGATATTGGCTGGATTACCGGACATTCTTATATCGTTTACGGGCCATTAGGGCTAGGAAAAACATCCCTTATGTTTGAGGGTGTTCCATCTTACCCTGAGGCTAATCGCTTCTGGCAAATTGTCGAAAAATTTAAAGTTTCTATCTTTTATACCGCTCCGACTGTCATCCGTGCATTAATGCGTTTTGGTGAAGAACCAATTGAAAAGCATGACCTTTCTTCATTACGACTGCTTGGCTCTGTTGGTGAACCGATTAACCCAGAAGCTTGGATGTGGTATCACCTTAATATTGGTAAGAGCAAACTACCTATTGTTGATACATGGTGGCAGACAGAAACTGGCGGTATAATGATTTCACCACTGCCATATGCAACTGACCTTAAACCAGGCTCTGCTACAAAACCACTACCCGGTATAGATGCAGATATTCTCAATGAAGAGGGGCAGCCTGTAGGGCCAAATGAAGGTGGCCGTCTTGTTATAAGAAGGCCATGGCCAGGAATGCTTCGTGGTATTTTTGGCGATGAGGAGCGTTTTAAGTCTACTTATTTTGAGGCTTTCCCAGGTGTGTATGATGCAGGTGATGGTGTTCGACGTGATGAGGATGGATATTTTTGGATCATGGGACGCCTTGATGATGTAATCAACGTTTCTGGCCACAGACTTGGTACAGCGGAGATTGAATCGGCACTCGTTGCCCATTATGCGGTAGCAGAGGCTGCAGTTGTTGGTATGCCGCATCCTGTAAAAGGGCAGGCCGTTTATGCCTTTGTAACTCTGAATAACAATGTTGAAGAGACACCAGAGTTGCTTGCGGAATTACGCACTCATGTTCGTTCAGAGATCGGTCCAATTGCCTCCCCAGATGTTATTCAGTATGCACCTGGGCTACCGAAGACCAGAAGTGGTAAGATTATGCGTCGTGTGTTGAGAAAAATTGCGGCAGGTGACCTTGATAACTTTGGCGACACAAGTACTCTTGCTGATCCTGCAGTTATCGATGATTTGATTGGAGGCCGTGAAAAGCTTCTGTAGCAATGTCGTAAAGATCGAATAGTAAAAAGGCTGACAGTTTTCTGTCGGCCTTTTTTATTGTAAGAATCTAGGAGTTGTTTTGACTGATTACATCGGTTGATTCTCTTCTGTTTGAATACTCTTTTCTTTCTGTTCTACAGCTTCTTTTTCCAGTTCTTCCACACTCCTCTTGTGAACCATATGAAAGAGTGCAAAACCAGGGCTTACAAACTGATTTTGTGCTCTACCAAGAATGGTACCATCTATTGGTGAGTATACTTTAAAGGTTTTGTTGGTAAGTGGATTGCTGATCTCTGCTAGTAAAGCACCTTTCTTTACATTCTCTCCAAGTTTTACCTGGTTAATAAGAATACCACCCACAGCAGCTCTTAACCATTCACTACCATAAAAGACTGGTTGTGGGGTAAACCATGAGATTGATGTCTCAATCATGCCAACAGACTCAATAAATGTTCTAAGGCTTTTTACACCTATTTTAACCTTGTCCATCTCAAGGCTTAGTGGCCCTCCAATTTCCATTACAACAGTGGGTATACCAGCAGCAGTGGCGGCACCACGCAAACTACCGGGAGGCGCTGTTGATTGAAGTGCTGTAATCGCACCGAATTTTGTTGCGAGATCTGCCACTTGATCAACATTGAGGTCAACTCGTAATTGTGGTAGATTTTCTCTAAAAAATGAGCCTGTGTGTAGGTCTACCACTATATCGCATTTTTCGATGATTTTAGTGAAGAGGGAATATGCCACTCGAGCAGGGTAGGAGCCTTCTGGGTTACCTGGAAAGTATCTGTTAAGGTCTCTTCTGTCACCTATATATCTATCTTTTCGCCAGAAACCTTCATAATTTACAATCGGTATACCGACAATTGTCCCTTTGAGTTTTTTCGGATCAAGTTCGTGCATAACTTGACGAATCATCTCTATGCCATTGAGCTCATCGCCGTGAATTGCAGCAGTGAGCCCGAGAATGGGGCCAGGTTTTGTACCATTTACGACGATAACTGGAATGTCAATTAATTTTCCAAGAGAGGATTGTATAGGATACCACTTTAATGTTTCAGTTTTTCCAGGCTCTATTGAATGACCGATAATTTTAAATGGGAGCGGGGTTTTTTCTTCAAACGCTTCAGTGACTTTTCGCTTTGCTTTTTTTTCAGTTGTGTCTGTTGCCATAGTGTTGGCTGGAGAGGAAATAGCGTCATCATCAGCGGGTTCTTCACTGATGATTTCAGTGCTATAAGCCTGAAGCGGAGCACACAATAGAAAAGCGAATAGTGTAAAAAGAAGCGAGTTTTTCATAATAGTAGTCATAGGGTTAACAGAATTCTTTCATTGAAAAGAGTACCCTCTGTTCAGAGGATTCTTTTAGTTGAGCCTGTTTATCAATAATATCAACCCTTGGTTGTAGACCCATATTGTTTGCAATTTGAATAGCAAGACCGGGACGAGCATTGAGTTCTAGGATCATGGGCCCTTTGTCTTTATCAAGTACAACATCTACGCCTAAGTAGCCTAAGTTCGTGATTTCATAACATCTTGAGGCAAGTGTTATAAACTCATCCCACTGGGGAACTTCAAAGGCGGACAAATCTGAGCCAGTATCAGGGTGGTGTGTAACAGGTCTATCAAACTGAACAGCTTTCATTGCTTTACCTGTACCAATATTTAAGCCAACACCCACTGCTCCCTGATGAAGATTTGCCTTGCCATCGGAAGCCGCTGTTGAAAGGCGTGTCATAGCCATTACCGGATAGCCTTTATAAACAATGATACGGATATCAGGTACACCTTGGTGGGAAAAACCGTCAAAGGCGTCAGAGAATTCGACCATTTCCTCTATCATTGCAGCATCGTTGTTGCCACCAAGGCTGAAGAGCCCACTGAGGGTGTTGGATGCATGACGTTCGACATCTTTTATAGAGATTGCAGAGCCACTTGGTTTAAAGTATTTCCCCTCATCCTGCGAGGTGATAACCAAGATACCTTTTCCGCCACTTCCCTTTGCTGGCTTCATAACAAAGGCAGGTATTGATTTTAGAAACTCTTCAAGCTCTTTGACATTACCTTGGGTCTTTACAACACCAAGCAACGTGGGAGCTGAAATGTTGGCTGTTGCAAGAAGCTGCTTTGTTTTTAGTTTGTCATCAACGAGTGGATAAAGACTTCTCTTGTTATTTTTAGCTATAAGCTCAACATTGCGACCGTTCATGCCGACGATACCAGCTTTTCTTAGCTTTTTAGGAGATGCAAGAAACATAATTACTCCTTACCGCGTGCAAGAGGTTCAAACCTGCGAAGCTCTGTCAAACGATACCCTGAATAGCTACCAATCATTATAATTACAGCTAAGACCACGAGCAGAAGCTCAGGAAAAGAGTAAGTCAGATGACCAATAAGTGTATTTGACATAGCAAAATAGATGAGGCTCGCTGCAAAAAGACTGCCTCCACCTTGTTTCAATACGTCCTTAGGTCCTTCTTCTTCCCAGAGAACCGACATACGCTCAATGGTCCACGAAATAATAATCATTGGAAAGAATGTCACCTGCATGCCAGATACGAGACCAAGCTTGTCACTCGTTACACTGATGGCCACATAGATGATAATAACGAAAACAAGTACTGCTGATATACGTGGGACAAGGAGCAGATTGAGGTGGCTAAGGTAACTACGCAGAAGAAGACCAACACTTACAACAATAAGGAAAAGAGCAAGGCCTGTGATAAGCTTTGTTTGTAAAAAAACTAAGGCTATTAAAATTGGCATAAAGGTTCCAGAAGTTGGAATACCTACAAGATTCCGCAAAATTACAACAACTAGCGCGCCAATTGGAATGAGAAGTAATAGTTTAAAAGTATTCTGATCCTTGATCGGAAGGGAGTAGATTGAGAAATCTATAAAAACACTATCTTTATGCTTTCCGTGCATAACAGCTACTCGCTCGGCGGAAAGTCTATCGCTGAGGACAGAAAAACCAAGTTTGCCGCCAGTGGCACCGACAAGGTCTAGAACGGATTCTTGATTTTGTTGCCATAGTAGAAACGATTCCCGTGGCTCTTCTTTTGCACTTCTAGGACTTAATAAAACAAGTTTGTCCAGATCCCATATCTCAATATAACTTTTTAATGATTTAGTGGTTTTAGTTTCAGCAAGTTGTAGTCCTTTTACAGCTCTTGCAGGGATTCCAGCCTTACCAAGAACAGCGCAAGCCATAAGTGTCTTGCCACCAAGCTCACTTGTTTCATCATGCAATATTCTGCCATCTGCGTTTTCTGGGGAGTTGAGGCTTGCAAGTATATGAATTGCCTTATCTGTAATGGTCTTCTGATTGCTATCAGCCTCTTTTATGAGGTTGTTTGCTGCTTTTGTTGCCGCTACAGAAAAATCAGCTTCATAAGTGGAGAACTTGTTGGATGTTCTGGCCTCACCTGTGAGGTGACGAGAGACAGTTGCACGGAGATATATTTGTTCCTCACCAGCTTTTGGCTCACCTTTCCAGATAGCCCTGTCATCTTTAAGGGTGAAATTATAATCCTTGCCAGTACTTTTAAAATCAAGAACGGCAAGAGTGTCTGATGCATCGGGTAGGTTGAGTGAAATTTCCACAGGTTCATCTGCTGCCTCAAACTTAATGGAAGTTTCAACAGTCCATACCTTAACTTTGTGAGATGGGAGAAAGGAGAAACCAAGTTTGTTGCTTTTGTAAATGGCAGAGCCGATGCCAATGACAAGTAAGGTAGTGATTATTATGGCAAGTTGTAGTTTAGCTTTCACTCTTCTACTCCTCCTTCATCAAGGATGTACTGTTTTTTTGGCTGACATCAACAGCATAGTTGCCGTCAAGGATATTGCGACCTACCAGTACCGGGTATTCAAAAGAAGATCTGTTTGCAAGGCTGAATTCAGTGTTCATAGTTTTAGGGCCAAGCTTTGCCTTAAGCTTTACAACCATGCGTTCTTGTGGCTCTGCACCATGACGTTTAATCTCCGCAATTCGAGTAATTTTGCTTTCGATTTGACTGATCTTGCCTGTTTGTCGATCTTTGACTTTGAATTTAACCCATGATTTGCCATCTCTTTCAAACTTTTGGATATCAAATGCATCAAGAGATGATGTTGTCGCACCTGTATCAATTCTTGCAGGAAAAGTTGTTCCAGCGGCAACTATTGTTACAGGTTCTACTTCACCAATTACGATTAACTCAGTGACAACGGTTGGGACAGGTTTTTCCTTTGTCGCACTTTTTTCCAGTTGAGCGTTAGCTGGTTTTTGATAGGCGGTTAATACTGGTTGTTCAGGAAGTGGTACGGTTTGTGTCTCTGGCTCTGGAAGTGGTACAGCTTGTTTTTCTGGTGCAGCACAGCTTGAGAGAAAGAGGATGAGGAGGGCGCTGGCAATAAGTGTAGGTTTCTGAAAGAGTCTCAGTGTCATTGTCTATCCTATAAATAGAGGTTGGGTAATATATAAGCGATCAACTGGCTCGCAATTGTGATTAAGTGTAACAATAAAATGAATTAATACTATTTTAAAGGATTATAACAGCGGTGCAAGGAGGAATCTGTAGAATTATAATGAAAGGCAAACCAATTTATTTTCTAGATAGGGGAAATGGTGGCTCAGCTAGAGGTTTGCGTTTATCTCCCGTATCAAATCAGACAATTCCCTGTCTAATATTTCGAGGTGACGTTTAATCTTAATTTCTTCACTTTCTATAATGGCCTGTTGCAGTTTGCTCGTTAATTGTTGAAGTGAAGAGGCGCCTATTGTACCTGTGATGCCCTTTAGCGAATGTACAATTCTTGTAGCTTGGCCTGTTTCACCTACATCGATTAGCTCACGTATCATTGTTGCTGATGAACCATGAGTTTCAGCAAATTTTTTCAAAATTTTAAGATAGAGTGCTTGCTTGTTCGCGGTGTAGTGGAGACCTTTTTTTGTATCCAAACCATCGATTTCAGGAAGTGGGGTGGGGCTGTCTTTTGCTATCTGTTTTATGGTAGGTTTTGTCGCCTCAAAATTTAACCATTGAGATATTGATCGAAAGAGTTTTTCTGGTGCAATTGGTTTTGAGATATGATCGTTCATGCCAGCTTCAAGACTTTTTACCCGGTCCTCAGGTCTTGCGTTGGCTGTCATTGCAATTATAGGGATGTCCTTCCATTTATCATAGCCACGGATTTTTCTGGTTGCCTCATAGCCATCCATGATTGGCATTTGAATGTCCATTAAAATGAGATCATAGCTGTTTTGCTCGAGCTTCATCAACGCTTCTTTGCCGTTTTGTGCGATAGTGATATCCCCTCCAGCCTCACTTAGAATAGTTGAGGCAACCTCTTGGTTGAGAATGTTATCTTCAACTAACAAGATATGTCTAGAGTGTAGGGTAAAGTCTGTTTTTGGTTTGGTTTGCTTTTTGAGAGGTGGTTGCTTAAAGAACACACTGTTAATTGTCTGAAGTACGCTAGATCGGGTTACAGGTTTGAGGATATATCCATCGTAACTTGTGGTGCTGTTGCTGAGTTCCTCTTCTAGTAATCCACTGCAAAGAACAATTTTAGGTTGTTTTTTTATCGTTTTGCTAGCATGTAATATTTCACAAACTTCAAGCCCACCAATGTCAGGCATGTTTCTATCTAATAGGATGAGGTCATATGGTGTCTCAGCGTTTTCAATGAGCTCGATTCCTTCATAGCCGGATGTTGTATAGTCGATACTGCCAACAAATCGTTTCAGCATTGTAGCTAGGGTTAATGCTAGTTCCCTGACATCATCTATGACGAGAATCTTAAGCTTTGAAAGCTTATCATAGTGTAAATCAGATTTTTGAACTTGTTTGCCGAGTTCAAATTTAACAGAAAAACTAAAGGAACTACCAACACCTGGTGTGCTTTCGATTTTTATGCTGCTACCCATTAACGCTACAAGTTTTTTGCAAATAGATAAGCCAAGGCCTGTTCCGCCATATTTTCTTGTGGTAGATTGATCGGCCTGAGTAAATGGGTGAAATAGTTTTTTGAGTTGTTCAGGGGTTAAACCAATGCCGGTATCGGTTACTGTGAATTGAATATTTATATGTGTGCTGTTTTTAGAAAGAGTTTTTGCCTCTACTGTTACAGAGCCTTGGTCGGTAAATTTGACTGCGTTTGAGATAAAGTTGTTGAGAACTTGTGTAAGACGTACAAAGTCACCGACAATATAATTATTATCTGCCTCATTGTTTACATAGAGTATCTCAATGTTTTTCTTTCTGCTTTCTTCTGAGTTGATTGCGCTGACATCTTGAAGTAAATCCTCGATTAAAAACTCAGTTTTCTCAAGTTCTAATGCATTGGCGTCAATTTTGGAAAAATCGAGTATGTCATTTATAACAGCAAGAAGATGGTTTGCTGCTGTTTGCATTTTCGAAAGATATTCAGATTGTTTTGTATTCAGTGGAGAGTTGCCCATGAGATAACCAAAACCGATTACAGCATTGAGTGGTGTGCGTATTTCATGGGACATGTTGGCAAGGAAATCAGATTTAATCCGGGCTGCAGTCTCAGCAACCTCCTTGGCGTCTAATAAATGTTCTTGTAGGTTTTTAAATTCGTCGATATCCATATGGATACCAACCATTCGTGTGGGGTTGTTGTTGGAATCCTTCTCAACAACCTTGCCAGTTGCTAAAACCCATTTATACGTGCCATCTTTGCAGCGCATGCGTATCTCAGCACTATAGAAATTTACTAAACCAGAAAAGTAGTCATCTATTTGATTTTGAGTTGCAGCGAGGTCATCGGGGTGTACTAGATTAACAAATTTATCAACACCGTCCCCTAGCTCATCATGGATGCTATACCCGAGCATTTCCAGCCAAAGAGTATTGGTGAAAAGTTGATTGTTTTGTGGATACCAGTCCCAGAGTCCTAGCTTTGCACCTGTCAACGCTGTATCAAGTCGCTGTTCACTTTCAAAAAGGGCTTTTTCTGTTTCCTTTTTTTCCGAGATGTCATCGCAGAGTATGGCAAAGTTGCCCTGCTTACGGCTAAAGGCATGAATAGAGAAATACTTGCCAAACTTAGTTGAGTATTGTTCAAATGAAATCGAGTTACCTGTCATGGCAACTTGGCTAAATTGGTTAAGCCAGATGTCTTTGATGTCAGGAAATATTTCTTTGATTGTTTTGCCGACGATATCTTGAGGTAACCCTGTATGTTTTAGGAAGGCTGGATTGATATCAAGATATTTATAATCAATCGGGGTTCCTTTTTCGTTGAAAATAAGCTGATGCTCAGCGAAACCACTTGGCATATGTTGAAAAAGAGCTTCGAGTCGTTCGTTCGCATAGCTTAGTTCAGCAGTACGTTTTTCAACCTGGTCTTTTAGTTTTTCGGAATATTCTTTTAGTTGCTCTGTGCTTTTGTCAACTTTTCTTCTTAACGTTCGATTCCAGGCAAGGATGGCTAGCAGAACAATAAGCAGGCAAACCCAAAACCAGAAAATTGTTGTGAGATGGATGGTGTCTTTTTTGGTAATTGTCAGATATTTATAATGGAGAGCTGTCTTCTCTTCTTCAGAGATGCGTGCTAACCCTTTGTTTAATATATGAGTGAGTGGGGCCCAATCTTTGCGGACACCAAATGAAAGGCGGTTGTCTCCAAGTGTTGTGGGTGCAGCAAGCTTCATGTTGGTTAATCCCATGGTGGCAATCTGGTACTGGGCTGTTGTTAATCCACCAATAAAGGCGTCAGACTTTCCTTCACTTACATCAAGAAGTGCCTGGTCAGGACTATTGAACTCGCGTTGTTTTATATCTGGATATTCTTCTCGAAGGATATCTTGTATGAGGTAGCGCCTGGGGACAGCAACCGTTTTGTTGGTAAGATCTTCCATACCTAAAACAATGTTTGCATCTTCTTTTGTAAAGATAACTTGTGGAACCCTTACATAGGCCTTGCTAAATGAAAGAAACTCTTCACGTTCATTGGTTCTCTGGACTGTGAGGAGTAGATCTAAATTTTTAAGATAGTTTATGTTGGCAATGGCTTCAGGCCAGTTCATATTAGTAATATATTCAACCTTAAACCCAAAATCTTCGGCAATTTTGTTGAGAATCTCAACCGAGACACCTTTTGGTCCTCCTTGCCAGAAGTGGTAAGGAGGTAGATTGGCTATTTGGACTTTTATTGTAGGATGCTCAATAAGCCATTGTTTTTCTTTCAAGGTCAGTTCGGTGTCATTTACAATCTCACTGTAAAGAAAAGAATCTATATGAGAGTTATGACTCGCATATCCTAAAAATTTAAAAATTTCCTCTGTCTTAGACAAGCGGGTTTCTTCAATAGTTCCAAGCTTTATAAATTCGTGTAAAATCAGTTTCTCTATTTGTTTGGCTTCATTTAAGAGTTGGGTGCGGTCAAGGTTTTGAGAGTTATATTTTTCGAGGATAAGATCGATAACCTGATCTTTATGTTCTAAAGCATATTTCCACCCTTTGAGGGTTGCTCGACGTACTTTTTCTACTCTTTCAGGGTGAGAGTTGATCTCGCTAACGCTAGTAAAGAGATTGTCACCATATAGGTCAATGCCATAGTCACGTGGGTCTATCGAATAAGTTTGTATGCCACTATGGTGTAATGTTTGAATTTCATTAAAAGAATATATTGGTATTGCATCAACTTCATTGTTTAAGAAAGCCTCAGGGGTGTAATCAAGTGGATATAACGTGTAATGTTCAGTGCCTATTGTTGTTTGTAGCATGGCAAGAATTGAAACTTGACTTGTAGGGCTTGCTGAGTCGAGTGCTATTATTTTTCCTGTAAGATTGTATGGGCTCAAGATACCAGAAGATTTGAGTGTGGTAAGAACTACAGGGGAGTGCTGAAATATCTGAGCTACTAAGACAACAGGCTTGTTCTGTAGTTTATCCAGGACGAGTCCTGCATCAGAGATTCCATATTCTGCTTTATCGCTGAGTACGCTTTCAACAACACTCTCTCCAGCTTCAATTTCTATCAAAGAAACATTGAGTCCTTCTTCATCATAAAATCCTTTTTCTATTGCGGCGTAGTATCCAGCAAATTGAAATTGGTGCAATGAACGCAATTGAATAGATACAGACTCTGTCGCAAGGCATGTTGTGCTGAGAAGAGACAATATTAAAGTGGAAATGAGAAATGTAATTTTCGATTTTCTCATGCTTGGGATAATTGCAGAGTTTTATTATTGGTTGATTTGATAAGTAGTAATGAAGTCTGAAGTTATTAATCTACCATAAAAGAATATTATGTCTATTTATTGAATAGTTAAAACGAATATAAACTAAATGAGCGACAGAAAAACAGTTAAGTAAAAAGTGTAATACAGGTTTTTTTTGAAAAAATCATTCTGGTTCTTGAATCTCATTGCATAAAGATGTTTATTAAGAGGTTGCTCCAAAGAGTTAATTAGTGAATATAGAATATAAATTTGCATTTGTTTTAGTCAAAATAGGCCAAAATACACTCACAAAGGTGTATTAGCTTATCTTCGTTAACAATTTAATCAGTGAAAGAGACGTTATGAAAGGTAGCGAAATCCGCACAAAGTTTCTGGATTACTTTAAAGGTAATAATCATACAATTGTAGAGAGTTCCTCTCTCGTTCCTCAAGATGACCCAACCCTGTTGTTTGTTAATGCCGGCATGGTGCAGTTTAAAAGAGTGTTTATGGGAGATGATAAACGCGATTATGTGAGGGCTGTTACAAGTCAGAAATGTGTGCGTGCCGGTGGTAAGCATAACGATCTTGAGAATGTTGGCTATACAGCGCGACATCACACCTTTTTTGAGATGCTTGGAAACTTCTCATTTGGTGATTACTTCAAAGAAGAGGCCATCCGCCTTGCCTGGAGGTTCCTTACTAAAGAGCTTGGTCTTCCTGCTGAACAGATGTGGGTCTCTGTCTTCCAAGATGATGACGAAGCTTTTGAGCTTTGGGAGAAGGTGGAAGATTTACCTAAAGGGCGTATTGTAAGGCTTGGGGAAAAAGATAATTTCTGGGCTATGGGCGATACGGGGCCATGCGGACCATGTACTGAAATCCATATCGATCAAGGAGAAGGTTCTAGCCCATGTGATAATCCAAATTGTGCCGTAGGCTGTGATTGTGATCGGTATCTTGAGTTGTGGAACCTTGTTTTTATGCAGTTTGAGCGCAGTGAAGATGGAACAATGACTCCACTGCCAAAGCCTAGTATAGATACAGGGATGGGGCTTGAGCGTGTCGCAGCTGTATTGCAGGGCAAAGTTAATAACTATGACTCTGATCTTTTTGCACCTGTGATATGTGAGTTGGAAAAATTATCTAATATTAAGTATGGCGACTCACAACCAATGGACGTTGCTATGCGAGTTATAGCCGACCATGCAAGAGCGACAACTTTCTTGGTCGCTGACGGTGTTCTTCCATCCAATGAAGGGCGTGGTTATGTTCTGCGTCGTATTATGCGTCGTGCTGTTCGGTATGGCAAGAAACTTGGTCTTAATAAACCGTTCATGGATGATGTAACAAAAGCCGTTTGTGAAGAGATGAAAGGGGCTTATCCACAGGTTGATGATGTAAAAGCCCTTCTGGAAAAAGTTGTTACAAATGAAGAGGAACGTTTTCGTGAAACTCTCGAAAATGGTCTGGCTCAACTTGATGCCAAGGTTGAAGAGTTGAAAGAAGCTGGTGGCAAAATGGTCATTGATGGAGAGTTTATCTTCAAGCTTTATGATACCTATGGTTTTCCATTTGATATTGTGCGTGATATTTCGCTTGAAAGAGGCGTCTCCTTTGATGAGGCTGGGTTTAATACAGCGATGGAAGCTCAGCGAGCAAAATCTCGTGCTTCTCAAAAAGGTGAAGGTGTTAAGTTACAGGATGAAGGGGTAAAAGCTCTTGCTGATGAAGGAAAGAAAGCACAGTTCCTCGGTTATGAAGGAACTGAAGCAAAGAGCATCATTGAAGGACTTTTAAGTAATAGTGGCCTATCGGTTGAATCAATTGGAGTTGGAGAGAGGGGTAAAGTATTTGTCTCAGAAACACCGTTTTATGCCGAGGCTGGTGGGCAAATGGGTGATACTGGAGAGATTTGCTGGACTGGAGGTAAAGGCATTGTTACATCAACTGCTGCTGAAGGTGAGGGTATTATCCTTCATGATATATTTGTAGAAGAGGGCTCACTTGCTGTTGGACTTGAGGTGCAATTATCAGTAAACAGTGAAGAGAGAAAGGCAACAGCCGGTAACCATACAGCAACGCACATCCTTCATGCAGCACTACAGCAGGTACTTGGGGACCATGTTAAACAGTCTGGCTCCCTTGTCGGTCCAGAACGATTACGTTTTGATTTCACACACTTTTCTCAGGTATCAAGAGATGAGCTTAGTCAAATAGAGACTCTTGTTAATAAGCAGATCAGAGAAAATATGGTGGTGAAAACCGAGCTACTTACAAAAGATGAGGCTATTAGCCAAGGCGCAACTGCTCTTTTCGGTGAAAAATATGATGAAGATGTTCGTGTAGTGAGCCTTGGTGGTTTCAGTAAGGAATTATGTGGTGGAACCCATGTTGGAGCAACTGGTGAAATCGGCTTATTTGTTATTTTGTCAGAAGGTGGTATTGCTGCAGGAGTTAGACGTATCGAAGCTTTAACAGGTAGGGCAGCTATAGCTTATGTGCAAAAGGTTATGAATACTCAAGCTCAGGTGGGTGATATTCTTAGCTGTAAGGTTGATGAGACTGTTTCTAAAGTTGAAGGGTTACTAGGTACTATTAAAGAAGGTGAGAAGAAGATTGAGCAACTTGCCGGTCAACTCACCAGTTCTGGACTTGATGACTTGTTAAAGAACAGTCTCGAGGTTGGAGGGCTTAAGGTAATTGCCGCTGAGGTTACCCTTGAGAATCAGAAAGCACTAAGAGAGCTTGGTGATAAAGTTCGTGACAATCTTGACTCAGGTATAGCTGTACTGGGAGGAGCTGTCGGAGACAAGGTAGCTCTACTTGCAATTGTGACCAAAGATCTGACTGGTACTATTAAAGCGGGAGCTATAGTTAATGAGGTTGCAGGAATAGTCGGTGGGAAAGGTGGTGGGCGTCCGGATATGGCTCAAGCAGGTGGAACTATGCCTGACAAACTCACCGAGGCTGTAGGTGCGGTTCCTTCTATTGTTGAGAAGCTTTTGAAGTAAAAATTAAGAAATGGCTAAAGATTCTTCAGCCTTTGTTGGTAGTTAGTAAGAAGAGTTTTTGATCTGATTTGTTTGTCAGAAGAAACGTGCTTTGTTCTGACAAATAAGTTGACAGTCTGCATGTTTTACAGTAAGAATTTGCCTGCTGTTTTTTAATCAATTTGTCCTGAGATAGGAAAATTGTGGAACAGTTGCGCACAGAAGTACTTAAATTGCGGTTATCATTTACAGACTTGGTGTCTTGTAAGTGTTTAGTTTTTTTCTGTTATCTTAGCTTATCGGGAGAGTGATAACATGATTACGGTGGACATTACTTTATTAATTCAGATTTTTAACATGGTTGTACTCATGTTTTTGCTGAACAAAGTTCTTTACAAACCTGTAAGGAAAATTTTGGCGGAACGATCTGAAAAACTGAACGGAATGCGCGGCGAAATTTCGAAGTTCGAAAAAAATGCCAAGCTACGTCAGGAAGAAGTGGATGCGAAGATGGCTAAAGCATCTGGTAAGGCGAAAGCCGCACTGGACGCAGCCCGCGCTGAAGCACAGACAGCAGGTGATGAAAAGCTTGCAGCGATCAAGGCAGAAGCTGACTCTGGAAAAGAGAAGCAGCTTACTGAGATCAGGTCTCAAATTGAAAGTGCCAAAACTGGACTGCAGGGGCAGATGGATTCCTTTGCAACAGATATGGCAGGAAAAATTCTTGGGAGGAGCCTGTAAGCATGAAAGCAAAAATGAAACATGTACTGCCATTATTGGTAGTTTTGGTGCTTGGTGTGACTTCACTCGCATATGCTGCGGGTGGTGGACTCGCCTACAGTCTTTCACCAGAAAAGCTTATGGATCTCTTCTGGAGAGTTGTAAACTTTGCTGCTCTAATGATTATTCTGGTAAAGTTTGGTGCGAAGCCAATTGGTAACGCGTTATCCAGTCGCCAGCAAGCGGTTAAGACAGAGGTTGAAGATCTTGAATCTCGCAGAGCTGTTTCTGAGCAAGAATATCGTGAATTTGAAGCAAAACTTGCTACCGTTGAAAAAGATATCGACTCTATTGTAGAAAAAGCTGTAGCTCAAGCTGAGATCGAGAAAGCAAAAATTCTTGAGAAGGCAGAAGAGGCAGCAGCAGATATCCAGCGTTCTGCAGAACAAGCGATTGCAAATGAAATTATGGATGCAAAGCGCACTCTGAAGAATGAAGCTGCTGATCAAGCAGCCGTCATGGCTGAGGAACTTATCAAGAAGAACCTCACTGATGATGATCAGGTTAAGATCGTAGAAGATTATTTAGCTAAAGTGGGGGCGGTGCAATAATGAAACAGACAATCCTCGCACGTAGATATGCCAAAGCAGTATTCACAGTAGGATCTGAAGGCGGAAAGCTTGAAGACTATAACAGTGCACTTCAAAGTGTCGCTACCCTTTATACTGAGAATGCTGATGTAGTAGATGCTCTTACAAACCCTCTCTATCCAATCGAGTTAAGAGAGAAGGTGATGACAGGAATTGTCAAGTCAATGGATGTTGACACTGTCATGAGCAACTTCCTCAATCTCCTTGTAGAGAAGAAGCGAGCGGAAATCCTCCCTGAAATTTCAGAGGAATTCAAAGCTATGGTTGATGAGGCACACAATGTGAGTCATGGATCCATAGTAAGTGCCGTAGAGTTAAGCGATGAACTACAAGGTAAAATTCAAGATACATTAGAAAAGCTAACCGGCAAGAAGGTGGAGCTTACAACCAGTGTTGATCCAACTATTATAGGCGGCATGATCGCTAAAGTTGGTGACTTGGTACTGGATGGTAGTATTAAAACACAACTTGCAGGTTTAAAAGAATCCATTAAGGGGAGAGAATAGATGCAGATCAAAGCCGAAGAAATCAGTCAGATTATCAAAGATCAGATCGGTGAATACGAGACAAGTGTTGACCTGAATGAGACTGGTACCGTTATTTCTGTTGGTGACGGTATCGCACGTGTTTATGGCGTACAGAATTGTATGGCTATGGAGCTTCTTGAATTCCCAGGCGGAATCATGGGACTCGCACTTAACCTTGAGGAAGACAATGTAGGTTGTGCGGTACTTGGTGAAGTTTCTGGAATCAAAGAGGGTGATATCGTTAAACGTACCGGTAAAATTGCTGAGGTTCCAGTTGGACCAGCAATGCAAGGCCGTGTTGTTGATGGTATTGGTGCTCCTCTTGATGGCCAAGGACCAATTAACTCAGACCTTACATCTAAGATTGAGGTTCTTGCTCCTGGTGTTATTGCTCGTAAAGGTGTTCATGAGCCATGTTACACAGGTGCAAAAGCAGTTGATGCTATGACTCCAGTTGGACGTGGTCAGCGTGAACTCGTAATTGGTGATCGTCAGATTGGTAAGACCGCTCTTTGTGTTGATGCAATTATCGCTCAGAAAAACACTGACGTACATTGTATCTACGTAGCTGTTGGTCAGAAGAAGTCTACTGTTGCTCTTGTTGTTGAAGCGCTTCGTAAGCACGGTGCTATGGAATACACCACCGTTGTTGCAGCTTGTGCTTCTGATCCTGCTCCAATGCAGTACATCGCACCATTTGCTGGTTGTGCAATGGGTGAGTACTACCGTGATAACGGAAAGCACGCACTGATCATTTATGATGATCTTTCTAAGCAGGCTGTTGCTTATCGTGAACTTTCACTTCTTCTTCGTCGTCCACCTGGTCGTGAAGCGTATCCTGGTGATATTTTCTTCAACCACTCTCGTCTTCTTGAGCGTGCTTCTAAAGTTAATGATGAGTTGGGTGCTGGTTCTCTTACTGCTCTTCCAATTATTGAGACCCAAGCTGGTGACGTTTCTGCGTTTATTCCTACAAACGTTATTTCCATTACTGATGGTCAGGTTTACCTTGAGCCAAACCTCTTCTTCTCTGGTGTTCGTCCAGCGGTTAACGTTGGTCTTTCTGTATCCCGTGTTGGTGGTGCAGCTCAGTGTAAGGCTATGAAGCAGGTTGCAGGTACTCTTCGTCTTGACCTTGCTCAGTTCCGTGAGCTTGCAGCTTTCGCAGCATTTGGTTCTGATCTTGATGCTTCTACCCAGGCTAAGCTTACTCGTGGTGAGAGACTCGTTGAGATTCTCAAGCAGCCACAGTATCAGCCACTTCCAATGGAGAAGCAGGTTACAATCATTTATGCTGGTTCCAACGGTTACCTTGATTCTCTTCCAGTTGACACCCTTGCTGATTATGAATCAGAGCTTTACAACTACATTGAGTCTAATGATCCTTCAGTTTTTACTGATCTTGTTGAAGAACAGCAGTTCACTGACGGAATTAAGGACAAGCTCAATAAAGTATTGGATAGCTTTGGTGACACCTTTAAAGCAACAAAGGGTCTTAACTAATTAGAGAAAGGTAGGAATATGCCGAGTCTAAAAGAAGTTAAAACAAAGATCACGGGTGTTAAAAAGACATCTCAGATCACCAAAGCCATGAACATGGTCGCTGCGGCTAAACTCCGCGGCGCCCAGGATAAGATGGAGAACTTTCGTCCATATACATCCAAGTTCAACGAGGCTATGTCAAACCTGTCTGGAGGAGCGAACACTGATGCGTTCCCTCTCATGGAAAACAGGGATGTCAAAAAGGTTGAGCTGATTGTCGTGACCTCTGATCGTGGTTTATGTGGTTCCTTTAATGCTAACGTCGTGAAACTTGCAGAACAAAAAATTGCCGCTTACAAAGCAGAAGGCAAGGAAGTAAGTCTCGTATGTGTTGGTAAAAAAGGATATCAATTATTAAAGAAAACAGGTGCAGTACGAAAGAGCTATGTTGATGTAATGGCTAGCTTCGCTATGCACAATGCGCGTGAGATCGCTTCTGATGTTGCAGAACAGTTCTTGAATGGTGCTAGTGATAAGGTTGAGCTTGTTTATGGCTCTTTCAAATCAGTTGCTGTTCAAAAACCTGCTGCAGCAATTTTTCTTCCAGTTCAACCTGTTGAAAGTGAAGAACCAGCTGAAGCAGCAATTTCTGGCGATTATATCTATGAACCTTCAACTGAAGAAATCATGGATACTATGCAACCACTTTATCTCAATGTTATGGTTTACCATGCAATGCTTGAGGTTGGTGCGTCAGAGCATGCAGCACGTATGACCGCTATGGATAATGCAACAAGTGCATGTCGCGATATCGTAAGCAACCTGACAATCGTATATAACAAGGCTCGCCAGGCCGCCGTAACTAACGAACTGATGGATATCGTTGGCGGTGCCGAAGCCCTTAAATAGCAAATGACTTTTTATATAATCTAAGAGACTTTGAGGAGGGGTAAGGCCCTATGAGTGAGCAAAAGATTGGAAAAATCACACAGGTTATTGGACCTGTAGTAGATGTTGAGTTTGAACCAGGCCAACTGCCAACTATTTTAAATGCATGTACTGTAACCAATCCTGGTATCGATGATACTCCAGAGAACTTGGTTATTGAAATTGCCCAGCACTTGGGTGATAACGTATGTCGTTGTATCGCTATGGATCAGACCGATGGTCTTGTTCGTGGCATGAAAGTAACCGATACCGGTTTACCTATTACAATTCCAGTTGGTGAGCCGTCTCTTGGACGTATCATGAACGTTGTTGGAAAGCCAGTTGATGGTATGGGTGAGATTAGCGCTGCTAAGACCATGCCTATTCACCGTCAAGCTCCTGCTTTCACCGATCAGGATACCGAGGTTCGTGTTCTTGAGACCGGAATTAAAGTAATCGATCTTCTCGTACCTTTCCCACTTGGTGGAAAGATGGGACTGTTCGGTGGTGCTGGTTGTGGTAAGACCGTTATTATGATGGAGATGGTTAACAACATCGCAATGCATCACGGTGGTATTTCCGTATTCTGTGGTGTTGGTGAGCGTACTCGTGAGGGTAACGATCTTTACCATGAGATGAAGGACTCTGGTGTTCTTCCTAAAGCGGCGCTTGTTTATGGTCAGATGACTGAACCTCCAGGAGCACGTGCTCGTGTTGCTCTTACCGGTTTGACCGCTGCTGAGTATTTTCGTGATGAAGAAGGACAGGACGTTTTGTTCTTCGTAGATAACATCTTCCGTTTTACCCAGGCTGGTTCTGAGGTATCTGCGCTTCTTGGACGTATTCCTTCTGCTGTTGGTTATCAGCCAACACTTGCTACCGATCTTGGTGCACTTCAGGAACGTATTACTTCCACAACTAAGGGTTCTATTACCGCTGTACAGTGTGTATACGTACCTGCGGATGATCTTACAGATCCTGCACCTGCGACAACCTTTGCTCACCTTGACGGTACTGTTGTTCTTTCTCGTCAGATTTCTGAGCTTGGTATTTACCCAGCGGTTGATCCACTTGATTCAACTTCACGTATTCTTGATCCAAACGTTATTGGTGAGGAACACTACGCAGTAGCTCGTGGCGTTCAGGTTTCTCTTCAGAAATACAAGGATCTTCAGGATATTATTGCTATTCTTGGTATGGATGAGCTTTCTGAGGAAGATCAGCAGCTCGTTTCCCGTGCACGTAAGATTCAGCGTTACCTTTCTCAGCCATTTACCGTTGCTGAGGTATTTACCGGTATGCCTGGTAAGTTTGTTAAGGTTGCTGATACCGTACAAGGTTTCAAAGAAATCCTTGAAGGTAAGCACGATGATCTCAACGAGAACTCCTTCTATATGGTTGGTGCTATCGATGAGGCTGTTGCAAAGGATGCAGAGTCTAAGTAAGGCGTAAGTCTTTTATGCTGAAATGAGGTTCTGCAAGAATCTCATTTCACATAGTTTCCATAAACGGAAATTAAAAATAGTTAGAGAGGTCAAATACCATGGCACAACAAATTAACTTAGAGGTTGTTACACCAACCGGAGCTGTTGTCAACGAAGATGTTGATATCGTAAACGCTCCTGGTATGGGTGGTGACTTCGGTGTCTTGGCAAATCACGCACCTTTCCTGTCTACTATCAAAATTGGCGCCTTAACTTACGAGCAAGGAAGTGATCGTAAAGCCCTCATGGTAAGTGGTGGCTTTTGTGAAGTTTCAAATAACAAGATCACCTTTTTGGTTGAAAGTGCTGAAGCCAAGGACGATATTGATGTCGATAGAGCGATGAAAGCCAAAGATAGAGCTGAAAAACGTCTTGCAGCGAAAGCTGAAGACGACTTTAGCGAAGCAAGAGCAGAAGCTGCCCTTGCAAGAGCAATTGCTAGACTTAAGGTAGTAAAAGGTCTGTAGTTACTCCTTTTAGTTGCACTTTAAACGGTCAATCTCAATTTTGAGGTTGACCGTTTTTTTTTGTTCTTTATTCTATATGTTTGAAGATCAAAAGATAAAAAGGGTATGTGATGAAAGTAAAAGATAGAATGTTGATTAGTAGGCAGAAGCCAGTCGAGGTTGAAGTTCAGAAACGAATTTTAAATTTTGATGAGATTGTAGAAGGATACACTGAAGCAAGTGCCTTAATTGAGGCTAAACGTTGTCTTCAATGCAAAAAACCATTATGTGTCAATGGCTGTCCTCTCACAAATGATATACCAGGATTTATTAAATTATTAGAAGAGGGCAAATTCGAAGAGGCTTACTGGCGTGTAAGTGATCATTCTGCTATGCCTTCTGTTTGTTCTAGAGTATGTCCTCATGAATTTCAATGTGAAGGTGCTTGTGTCCGTAGCAAAGGTGGTGGTCAACCTGTAGCAATTGGTCTACTTGAACGCTTTGTTGTTGATTGGATGCGCAAAAGCGGCAAAAAGATGTATAAGGAATGTCCTAAGCCAATAGGCAAACGTGTTGCAATTATTGGTTCAGGACCAGCCTCTATGTCCGTTGCTTATTACCTTTCCCATGCAGGAATAATGTCTACTGTCTTTGAGGCGAAAGATGTTATTGGCGGAATGTTAACCCTTGGTATCCCACCTTTTAGACTGCCTCGTCAGGTCATTGATGATGAGTTTGATAATCTGATTAACTGTGGAGTTCAAATTAAAACCGGTGTGATGGTTGGTCGTGATATCAGTCTTGATCAATTAAAGGCAGCCGGTTATGACGCTGTGTTTCTAGGTGTTGGTGCCCATGCGAGTAAAAAACTCGGGCTTGATCATGAGATGGAAACTCAAGGTGTTGTACACGGTATAGATTATTTAAGACGTGTTTTTAGTGGTGAGAAAATCGCACTCGGTAAACGTGTTGTAATCGTAGGTGGTGGGAATGTAGCCATTGATGTAGCTCGCACTGCACTCAGAGAAGGTGCGGAAGATGTGATGATTCTTTATCGTAGAACACGCAATGAAATGCCTGCATGCGAGTCCGAGATACATCACTTAGAAGAAGAAGGGATTCGTATAGAGTTTCTTACAGCACCTGTAGAACTCATAAGAGATGACGATGGTCGACTTATGGGTATAGAGTGTCAACGTATGGAATTAGGTGAACCAGATGAAAGCGGTCGTAGGCGGCCAGTTGTAATGGATGGTTATAATTTCAAACTCAAAGTTGATACGTTAATTCCAGCAATAAGTCAAATTGTTGAACATACAGCTATTAAGGGTAAACGTTTTAAGATGACTGGTTGGGGCACCTATGAAACCAATCCAGAAACTCTTCAAACCTCTGTAGGATGGGTCTTTGCAGGTGGTGATGACGTACTTGGGCCACAAACAATTGCAAAAGCTGTTTATCAGGGCAGAGTTGCTGCTGAGTCGATTTACCTATTCCTAAAAGGACAAGATCCTGCTTTAAACAGAGAATATCTTTGTGAGTTGCCGAATCGTTTATAGAAAATAAATAAGTTTAAAGAGAAGCAGTAATTGTATTGACGTAATTAATTACACCTTGAGTTATTTGCGAGGCAATCTCATCAATAAATTTGTCATTAATGAGATTGTCTGCATCCGCTTTATTACTAATAAACGCAATCTCTATGAGGATTGCTGGCATTTCAGCGCCAATAAGGACATAAAATGGAGCCTGCTTGACTCCTAAGTTCTTTATTGAATGGTACTCTTTTCCTTTCATACCATTTAAGATTGATGCATGCACATATTCTGCAAGTCTTGAGGACTCATCCATCTTTGAGTTGGACATTATCTCAGATAGTATATCCTGTAAATCACTCATTTGATGAGTAGAAGTGGAGTTTTCCCTGGCTGCTACTCTCATTGCTTCAGCATTGGTACTGAGGTCAAGATAATAGGTTTCGAGACCACGGATATCTCTAGATGAGTGCGCATTAATGTGAAGGGAAATAAAAAGATCAGCACCACTAGTATTGGCAATAGCAGTTCGCTCTTCAAGTGGTATGAAAATGTCAGAGTCTCTAGTGAGTGAAACTTCACAACCAATTTTATGTTCAAGGACAGGAGCAAGTTTTTTAGCAATGTGCAGAACTAGGTCTTTTTCTTTCAGCCCATAAGCCATAGCACCTGGGTCTTTACCACCATGACCTGGATCAATTATAATTGATTGAATACCAAGTCCAAGTTGCTGGGCAAGAGTTATGGTAGGTGCCAATCGGTCTATTTCGGGATATTGTTTTTTGAAGGATTTACTAAAATAAATTATTCCGTTATTGATTTTAAACTTTTTATTATCATCCAATAGTATAATTTCAGACGATTTTTCTTCAGTTTGTTCGGATTCTTTTATTGCAATTTCGGGTTCTACCGATTTGACAGGCTTAGGAGTTTCGGCTGTTTGATTTTTTGTTTGTTCTAGTTGGTCAGGCACTATAACTGGCTGAGCGATAGGCGTAACTTTTTTAGTGAGTTCAGTAGATTTTTTGTCACCTCTGACGTCAATGACTACACGAAATGGTTCGGGAAGGCTGAAAATTTTATAATTAGATATTGATTCTATGTCTAATACTACTCGAACTGTGTCAGTGGTATTTTGTCCGGTGCGAACTTGTTGTAAAAGTCCATCATCAACAGGGATAGGTTCACGATATTGTGGTTCAATATAACTGTTTTTGAGATCGATATATAATCTACGTGGCCTGTTCCCTGTCTTTTCAAGTAAGGTTTCAGAATATTCAAGGGGGCCTGATGCTCCAATGACGACACGGCTATAGTTTTCAGAAGACCAGTATTTGACTGGTAAAACATAGTTCAATTTACCAAGTTGGCTGCCACCTACCATATCTTCTGGTAAGGGTATGTCGTGGTCTTTAGATAATCTTTTTAATTTTTCCTGGGCATGGCCATGCATGTCTCCATTTGGAAATTCATTGATAACTAAGTTAAACCATTTTGAGGCTGTGTCTGGATCGTTTTGCTGTATTAAATAGAGCTTGCCAATCGAATACATGGCGTCGTCAGCTAAACGATCATCTGGGAACTGTTTGTAAGTTTGTTTGAAATAGGAAATAGAATCATCAAGATCTTTCTGAGCTTCAAATCGTGCAAACATTTCAAGATGCATGCGGCCAAGCATAAAAAGACAGGCGGGGCCATATTGTGATTGAGGGGCGGCTATGTAAATTCTTCTAAAATTGCGAGTACCTTTTAGCCAGTTTTCTCTGGATGTTGCGATGTGTTCGTTGCTTTGGAGTTGTTTGTAATAGAACTTGGCTTCTGAATACTGCTGGTCGAGAGGAATAGTATGTCCATACTCATCACCTTCTGCCAAAACGGTATTAGCATAAAAAAATGTGAGTAGTGTGAAAACAAGAAAAATTATCTGAGTAGGTTTTAAGTAGTACATATGTAACGTTGTCTATCAGATTATCCTTATAAAAGAGCTAAAGTATATGAGTCCTTTGTAAATTTGCAATTAATATACAGGAAAGGGCGATGGAAGGCAAAGTATTTGAAGATGTGTGTTTCTTTAAGCTATTAATTTATTGACGAAAAATATCACAGCAATAAGAAAAGATAATAATCACTGTGATATTCTTGTTATTCTAAAAAAGAATTAATGATATACCACAGAATGTGAGTGCTAAACCTGTTACTTTTTCTAGGTAAAATATAGACTTATTAAAAATATTCTTAACAGTCTTATGACCTATACAGAGTGCAATCAGAACATCCCAACTAAATACAACACCAAACATCCAAAGCGCATAAAAGCATTTGGTTAAAAATGGAGTTTCTTCAGAAACCAGAACTGTAAAAAGAGAAAAATAGAAAAGAATATTTTTAGGATTGAGTATCCCTGAAAGAAAGCCAATACAGAACTGTTTATAGATACTTTGAACATGAAGAAAGAATTTGTTTTCGTTTAGCTCATCTTTGGTAATTCGTTTTGATTTCAAAAGCATATAACCAATGAAAACAAGATAACAAGCACCACAGTACTGTAATCCTATTAGGATATGTTGATTCTGTCTTATGACTTCAATTCCAAGTATTGCAAAGATAAGGTAAACACCGTTGGCACTCGCAATTCCAGCACATATTGCAATTGAATAGCGGAGTTTCATCCTTATTGCAGTTTGAACAATGAGAAAAAAATCAGGCCCTGGGCTAAGCAGTGCAAGAAAGTGGGCACTAGCTAATACAATAAACTCCATATAACTCTCCTTACTTTTATAAGTTCTTTCAGGAGAAGATACAAAGAGGTGTAAAAAAATTATTGTACGAAATTGACTCGATACTTTTGTGGAGTTGTTGCAGTCATTGCTTTAAAGTGTCTATGAAAGTGGCTTTGATCAAAAAAACCGCATTGAACTGCTGTGTCGATAATATCTACTCCCTGCTGTAGGAGTTGCTTTGACAGGCTTATGCGGCAGTTCATTCTATAGGCATGGGGTGTAATTCCTGTTTCAGCTTTAAATTGCCTAAGTAGTGTGTACGGGTTAGCGTTGAGGGTTTTAGCTAGACTGTTGAGAGGTATGTCGTGTTGTAAGTCAGCATTTAAGAGTTCTTTGAGATGAGTAATATTTTCGTTTTGTGGGATATAGGTGCTGTGTTGCTTGCAAGTTTTTTTGAACACGCTACAAACAACATCAAAAACTAGCTGCTCTTTCTCCTGAAGGTGTGTTTGCTTGCAGAAAAGTGCTTTCATCATAGCACAATAGTCATTGTACAGCTTATCGTCGGTCAAAAGAATTTCTAATGATGACTGAAAAATATCTGTATTCCATAGTGAGTTTTGTACCTGTTCACACCAGCCGACATCAAGATAAAGCATATAGTAACTACGAGTGTCACCATGTAGGGAGTTACAGGAGTGAAGAAGTTCAGGGTTAATTACAGCAAGTGAACCTTGGCTAAGTTCAGCCTCGCTAGAACCAACAGTATATTTGACAGCACCCTTATCAACAGCACCAATGCTAAAGGTCTTGTGCATATGTGGCTTAAAATTGGCTTCAGCGCTTTGTGAGTACCGAGCTTCTAGAAATGGAAGTGTGTTGTTTTTAAAAAAGAGTTCTTTAGCCATAGTCGTCTTAATTATTGTTTAATCATTTCTTTGAGCTCATAGAGTATATCTAATGCATCACGAGGGCTGAGATCATCGATCACAAGTTGTTCAATTTCGTTTCTAATCTTATCTGGTGGGGGTTCGAAGAGTGATCGTTGTCTTGGTTGCTGTTCAAGTTGAGCTGGTTGTTCTTTGGAAGTACCTCCTGATTTAAAGTCACCTGATTCGATATCATGCAGAATCTCATTTGCTCTTTTTACAACATGTGGTGGAACTCCTGCAAGAGCGGCTACTTGAATACCATAGCTGCGGCTAGTGCCTCCTCGAACAAGCTTATGTAAAAAGATAACTGTTTTTTTCCATTCTCGAACAGCGATAGAATAGTTTTGTACTCTGCTATGCTGACGGGCGAGTTCAGTGAGTTCATGATAGTGGGTGGCAAACATGGTTTTCACACCAATATCATCTTTTTTAACAAGGTGTTCTGTTACCGCCCAGGCAATAGATAAACCATCATATGTTGAAGTGCCTCTACCAATTTCATCTAGAATAACAAGGCTTTTAGGCGTTGCGTTGTTGAGTATGTTGGCGGTTTCACTCATTTCCACCATAAAGGTGGATTGACCTCGCCTCAGATCATCCATAGCGCCAACACGTGTAAAAATACGATCAACAATGCCAATGTGAGCAGAATCAGCAGGAACGTAGTATCCCATTTGAGCCATCAGCACTATAAGCGCAGTTTGTCTCAGCACTGTTGATTTACCTGCCATGTTCGGACCAGTGATCACCAGCACTTCATCCTCGTGCTGATCAAGATGTACATCATTTGGAACAAACTTACCTGAGGCAAGTGAACGCTCAATAACAGGGTGGCGGCCTTCTTTAATTGAAATTATACCATCATCGCTTATCTCAGGCTTTCTGTAGTTATATTTGTGGGCCACTTCAGCGGCTGATGAATAAAAGTCAAGAAGGGAGAGATGTGCAGCGGTTTGTAAAAACCTGCTAGAATGTGTTGCAAGAGTTGATCTTATTTCGGAAAAAAGCTGATATTCAAGTTCTAACCGTCGATCCTGAGCACCTAAAACACGACTTTCAAATTCTTTAAGTTCTGGAGTGATAAAGCGTTCTGCATTAACAAGAGTTTGTTTACGAATATAGTGTTCTGGAACCTTGTCACTATGGAGTTTACTGACTTCAATGAAGTAGCCAAAGACCTTGTTAAACCCTACCTTTAGCTTAGCAATACCGGTACTTTCTCGTTCTTTCTGTTCAAGCTCAAGGATGAGTTGCTTGCCATCACGAAGCAGGTGAACTAACTCATCGAGTTCCTCGTGGTATCCTTCTTTAATGAGATTGCCATCACGAAGAGTTACAGGTGGTTCTTGATGTACAGCTTCTTCAAGCAGTGTGTGAATATCTGTGAGTTGATCAAGCGTTTCGTGGATATTCATTAATTCATGGGTGTCTGTGCTGGCAAGAAGCTCTTTTAGTTCAGGGAGTCTACTAAGAGATTGCTTCATCGCAAGCATATCGCGGCCGTTAGCAGATCCTAGTATCATTTTTGAATTCAACCGCTCAATATCATACACATCATTGAGTAGATCTCGAAGATCTTGTCTGGTTGTCGCATTCTTATAAAAGAAGCTGACAGCGTTGAGTCTCGCGAGTATTCGTGTTTGATCCTGCAATGGGAAGAGGATAGCTTGTTTTAAAAAACGTGCTCCCATTGGAGTACAGGTGAGGTCAAGAACCGATAAAAGTGAACCAGAGCGATTTCCGCCAATGATGGTTTGAGTGAGTTCAAGGTTTCTTCTGGATGAGTCATCAATTTGCAGAATGGTATCAAGCTCAATGGGTGTGAGCTTCTCTATGTGATGTATTGCGGACTTTTGTGTTTCTTCAATATAGTCAAGTAGGACAGCCGCAGCAATAAAACCGTCAGAAAAATGTGCACAACCAAAACCATCTAAAGTAAGAATCTGAAAATGATCAAGTAAACATTCCTTTGATGTTTCAAGATCAAAAAGATCTGCAATTCTCGGAGTAATACAAAGCCCCGGAAGAAGGGTTGTTGCCTGTTCAATAACATTATCAATTTCGTCTGATTGTTCATCAGGTATAAGTAATTCAGTTGGTGTCAGGCGGGTGAGCTGGTCAACAACAGTTTCAACTCTGCTAGCATCAGTGAATTCTCCAGTTAGAAATTCACCTGTTGTGACATCTAGAAAACTTACCCCAAGACTCTCGCCATCTTTAGAGCTGCTGAGTGAGGCAACATAATTGTTACTTTTATCATCAAGAAGTTGATTATCTGTTACTACTCCGGGGGTCACTATTTGTACTACTTCACGCTTAACAATACCCTTTGCAGCTGCCGGATCTTCAACCTGCTCACAGATGGCAACACGTTTGCCTGCCTGTACCATTTTAGCTAGGTATCCTTGTAGCGCATGATAGGGAATGCCGCACATGGGTACCTGTTCTGTGTCTGACTTTTTATTTCTTGAGGTGAGGGTGATACCAAGTATTTTAGAGGCTTCAACTGCATCTTCAAAAAACATTTCATAAAAATCACCCATCCGGTAGAACAAAATGGTACCGGGATGTTCTTCCTTAATTTCAAGGTATTGTTGCATCATTGGGGTGACTTTAAATTTGGTTTTACTCATAGGGATTGCTTTTAGGTTTAGTTGAGTGCTTTAAAGTGAGGGAGCAATAAATCAAAAGTAGCTTCAATGTGTTGTGGAATAGTGCGTACTTCGGCAAGAGGTGTCATGAAATTATGATCCCCCTGCCAACGTGGGATAATATGAAAATGTAAATGGTCTGCTATTCCAGCTCCTGCGCATGCTCCAATATTACAACCTATATTCAGGCCATCTGGTGAAAACGTTTCTTTGAGAATAGAAGAAGCCTGTTGCACCATATTCATCACAGCACTGTTTTCAGCTGCATTTAACTCTGTTATACAGGATATATGGCCGGTCGGTGCTATAAGTAGATGCCCATTGGCGTATGGGAATCTGTTGAGTAGCACAACTACAAGTTTATCTCGATAAAGGAGTAAGAGTTCCTTGTTGTAGAGATCATCTCCTGCAGGTTCGAAAAGGCATCCTTCAACTTTGGTTGCATTGCCAGTCACATGTTCCATTCGCCATGGTGTCCAGATTGTTTTCATAATCTGCCAAGTTCTTTTATTTCGGCTTGAAGGCCATCCGGCCCTGTTGTGGCAATGGCATAGGTTCCGGTTGCACCATATCGACCTGTTGCCTGAAAACTGCCTGGGTTGATGTATAAGGTTGTGGCAATGCTTTTACAGACTGGGACATGGGTGTGGCCGTAAATAATACAGTCCGCTTCAGGGTATGTGTCAAACATTCTCTCTTCAATATTGTGTCGAGGGCCGTTTGCTCCATGACAGAGTGCAAAGAGATATCCGTCTATAACAAAGGTCTTGGCTTCTGGTAGAGCAGAACGACTGGTGTAATTGCACATATTTCCAGCCACAGCATGGACTTCTTTTCCTTTAAAGACAGAGAGTATAGAAACTTCCGTCAAGTCACCTGCGTGGATTATAATATCACAGTTACTAAAAGCCTCTTCCACCTGTTTTAGAAACTCGTTTGTAACCCCTGATAAATGGGTATCTGAGAGTATGCCAATTGTTGTCATGTCTTTTATGGGTTAGCAGCAGTCTGGGCCGCAACAGAGTATGTTTTTATCTACCTTCTCAACTGATGCTGTACCTGTCATTACCATAGCTTGTTTGAACTCTGTGGTAAGAGTATCAATATATTTTCCTACACCATCCTGTAAACCACCAACAGCTGCGATTGAAAAAGGTCTTCCTATCATTACGCAATCTGCTCCTAATGCGAGCATTTTTAATACATCACCCCCGGTTCTAATACCACCGTCAACAAAGATAGTAATCCTTCCTTTAACTTTTTCTGCAATTTTAGGCAGTACAGATGCTGTGCCAGGTGTAGAGTCAAGAACACGACCACCATGATTGGAAACAACTATTGCATCAGCTCCAGCCTCAATAGCAAGCTCAGCCTCGTCTGGAGTCATAACACCTTTTAAAATGAATTTTCTGTCTGTCTTCTTAACTATTTCCTTTAATTTATCCATAGACTTAGGAGAGACAGGGCGACCCATGAGGCGAAGGGTGATAAGACCTGCTGCATCTATGTCCATTCCAATGGTATCAACCCCTGTGGCTTTGGCAGCCTCTATTTTTCTAAAAAGCTCCTCATCTTCCCAAGGTTTTATGAAAGGGATCGCATGACTGTCGGCAGTTTTAATAGCTTCAAAGCCACTCGCGTGAATTGGTTCCGGTACACCATCACCGGTACAACCGACAATGCCTTTTGCCTTGCAGCCATTTACAATGGCCTTAATATAATCAATTTCTGAGACTGCCTCGTTCATGTTATAAGAAATACCACCAATTGGGGCAGCCATCACAGGAATAGAGAGCTTTTTGCCAAGAATTGTTGTTGAGGTGTCAGGATCGACAATATCGTGGATTAACCGCATATTAAAACAGATAGAAGCAAGAGCGTTGAAATTGTTCTGAAAAGATGAGCCGGTGCCAAGTCCGCCCATACCAGGAACTTCACCTGCACAGGCTACTCCTTTACACACTGGGCAAACACGGCAACTACCCGTAAATAGCTTCTTTGCATTTTCTCTTACGTCCTTCATGCTCAATCTCCTCTAAAAAGTCTATATAGTCATTGTTTGTCTTTAAAATAATAGTGTATTTTACAGTATACTCATTTCCGGGCAAGGCAAGATTTATGATATGAAAAAATAGCTGCTAGGACGTTGTTTGACCTATCAGTTTTGTTATTGTAACTAGATGAATAAAGAAGAAAAGCTAAAAATACTTGCTGGTGCTGCAAAATATGATGCCTCATGTTCATCAAGTGGTAGCACTAGGACTAATACGCCAGATGGCTTGGGTAATGCAGCCTTTGGTGGCATTTGCCATAGTTGGGCAGCTGATGGTAGATGTGTGTCTTTACTCAAGGTACTTATGAGTAATGATTGTAAGTTTGACTGTAAGTATTGTCTTAGTCGTTCTTCTAATACTATTGAAAGGGCTACCTTTAGTCCGGAAGAGCTTGCTGACATTACGATTAATTTCTATATAAGAAATTATATTGAAGGGCTTTTCTTAAGTTCGGCTGTTTATTCGACAAGTGATAATACCATGGCTGATATGGTTGAAGTGTGTAGGCTTCTTCGGAATAAACATGAGTTTAATGGCTATATCCATTTTAAGGTGATACCTGGAGCGGCACCTGAACTTGTTGAGCAGGCTGGGCTACTTGCCGACAGACTCAGCGTTAATATCGAACTCCCATCTGAATCCTCCTTAAAACAACTTGCTCCACAAAAAACACGCAGTGGAATACTTGGTCCGATGCAACAGATTGGTGAAACTTATTGGCAGACTCAGAGAGAAAAGAAAAAGACAAGGTTTGCACCCCAGTTTTGCCCTGCTGGTCAAACAACTCAGATGATTGTAGGAGCTTCAAGGGAGACTGACTATAAAATTCTTAATCTTACAGAGAAACTGTATCAGAAAATGCAGCTAAAGCGTGTCTACTATTCAGCCTATATCCCAATCAACAATGATGAGATGCTTCCAGCGGTAACAAGTGCGCCACCACTCATTCGTGAACACAGACTATATCAAGCTGACTGGCTATTGCGATTCTATAAATTTAATGCCGATGAAATCCTCTCACCAGAGTTTCCTGAGTTGGATGAAAAGGTAGATCCAAAGGCTGCTTGGGCTATCAGAAACTTTGATCTATTCCCTGTCGATATTAATCGGGCTTCCTATGAGCTTCTTCTTCGGGTACCAGGTCTTGGTGTTACCTCGGCTCTACGTATTATTAAGGCAAGAAAGGTTACTGCAATTAGAGAGCAAGACTTAAAGAAGATAGGTTTGGTCATAAAAAGGGCACGACATTTTTTAACCATTAATGGAAAATATCTTGGTGATATAGGTGCCTCCCATGCAATGATCACAGAGGCAATGCAAAAAGTTGAAACAGGTAGTAGTAAAAAAATATTATTTAATTCAAAGCAGTTAAAGTTGTTCTAGGTTTTATGGAGCTAACGAATAAGTCTTACGTCTATTTTTATGATGGTAGCTTTGATGGACTATTGACCACGCTTGCCCTTTGTGTAAAAAGGGATTGTAGGGTTAAGGCAATAGTTGCCGAACAACATTACAGGCCCAATCTGTTTGATGAGGTTGTGACAATAGATACAGATGTTGAGCAGGCGCTAAAACTTGCCGATTACCTTAGACGACTTGACGTGGCAGTTTTCAAGGTAGTTTTTGATAATTACCTGAGTGAAGATTGTGATTGTGGTTTTCATCTTTTCCAGTTTTTAAAACTTAGCCTAGTATATGGTTGTCGTGTCCTTGACCACCTTGTTGATGATTCGGTTTCCTGTGTTGTGAAAAATGGGAAAAGGGTGAGTCATGAAGCCCATAAAATGTTGGGGTTTATCCGTTTCAGGTTGTTAAAAGAAAATCTACTTTATGCCCCCATTGAAACGGATTTCAATGTGATAGGATATTGTGCGGATCATTTCTGTAAAAGGCTAAAAAACCAACGATGGATAATTCATGATGTAAAACGAGATATCCCACTTTATTGGGATGGCAAGGAGTTGCAGCAGATAAAAATTGAGGCGGAGTTTACTTCCTATTTAGCAGAGTTCGGAGAGGTAGAGGCTGGGCACTTTGACCTTGAAGAGATAAAGTTTCAAAAACTTTGGGCTTCCTTTCATACTGCTATCGCTAATGAAGGCCGAAGTAACAAAAAGCTGCAACGACAGTTTATGCCTACGCGCTATTGGAAGTATCTCACAGAAATGAAATAGGAGTTATTAGCCACAACTTTTTGAAAAGTTAAGTAGTTGTGATGTAAAAAATCTCTATAAGAAGTAGACCTCTTTTAGACCTACTTCCTGTAGAGATGTCAGTAGCTTAACTAGGCTGCATTAAGGAAATCATGTTCAGGTGTAAGAAGAGCAAATTCACCGTTTATTTTGACATAGGTTCTTTTGCGCTGGTCAATAAATGTTTCAGTGAGTCTTCTTCCAGCTAGTCCATGGTCTGTGACTACAATATATCCCTTGCCAATCGGTCGAAGTTGTAACTTGTCTTTTTCTATTGCCATAATTCTTACCTGTAAAAGTTATAGTTAACTAGGTTTCCATTATTGTTTTTCCCTGTATAAGCACTAACTGTGCCAATGTTGTGGTTGTCTTTTTTTAGCTAGTTTTGTTGTTAACAAAAATCACACAATAACAAGTGCATAGTGTTGTTTTGCGGTAAGGGTTGAAATCTTTTAAAGATAGAATTAGTGTAGTTGGAAGTTGAAAATTTTGTTTGAAGATGGTTGTTGTTAACATTGTTTACGCTAATCAGTTCGGTGACAATATTTGATACTGCTAGTTTGGTTTAATTATTCACCTTATTATCTGGGTTTATTGTGTTTTTTTCATTTTATGAGAGAATGATGGTTTTGGTAAGGAAAATTATTTTGTGTTGTTAACATCTTGAAAAGTAAAGGTATTTTATTTTTTTGGTGTTGTGTTGGTTAGGTTTGTTGTTGTTTTAAGATGGTAAACTAAGTTTACAGGTGTGTGCTGCTGATGAGTTATTTATTAGAGTTTGAGTCGTACCTTGCTGAATTGAACTGGAAGCTTTCCAGAATAGCCGGGAGTTGGAGTCATGACGACTATAAGAGTTATATACGGTTTTACTCTTCTATTATTCCGAGTTTAATGGGGGTGGAGCGATGTACAGTCTTTGTATTAGAACTTAAAGACAAGAGAATTTGCTCTGTCTATGGTACTGGCCTTGATCAGGAATTAGAGCCTCCACTAGATGGCAGTATTGTTGGTAATGTGATTAAAACCGGTGAAAGTATAGTTATTAATGATTTAGCAAACCATTCTGGATATCACTCACATGCTGAGGAACTAACAGGGTACGCTGGGTACAACATGCTCTGCGTTCCCATAAAGAGTCTTAGTGATGGTGGCGTGTCTGGAGCAGTTCAACTCATTAATAAACTACATGCAAAAGACTTTACAGCTGAAGATGTTAGTAAGCTTGAAAAGATAGCACATTATTTATCGTTTTCTATTGAATCTATTGCACTTGTAAGTGAAATCTCTCGTGTAGCTGAGGTTAAGGGGGAGCAAGAAGATAAACCGGCAGATGAAACAGTTCACGGAGTGACAATCATAGCAGAAAGCCCAGCCATGAGAGAGATTCTAGACATGGTACGCATGGTGAGCAAGTCTCCGGTGAATGTTCTCATACAAGGAGAAAATGGCACAGGTAAGGAGCTGATTGCAAGGTTGATTCATCAGTATGGTGATCGCAAGGTTAATGCCTTTTTACCTGTTAATTGTGCAACTATGCCAGAAAATCTTGCAGAAAGTCAATTTTTTGGACATGAAAAAGGGGCCTTTACCGGGGCCGACATGAGGAAAAAGGGGTTATTTGAAGAAGCAAGTGGAGGAACATTGTTTCTCGACGAAATAGGTGAGATGCCACTTATAATACAACCAAAAGTATTAAGAGCTATTCAGGAGGGAGAAGGGCAGCGACTTGGTTCTAACGAGTTTCAAAAATATAATCTGAGGCTTATTAGTGCTACTAACCGAGATTTACTGGAAGAGGTTAAAGAGAATAAATTTAGAGAAGATTTGTTTTATCGTCTTTTTTCAGTTGAAATTAATATCCCTCCATTACGGGATCGAGTAGACGACATTCTCCCTCTATCCTTATCCTTTTTGAAATCAACTAATGAACGATTTGGAAAAAATGTAATAGGTTTTTCTCCAGAGGTGCTGTCTGTTTTTGAAAACTTTGGCTGGCCAGGAAATGTCCGACAATTGTTGAAAGAGGTCGAACGATTGGTGGCGCTTACAGAAGACGGAGAGTTGGTGCAGCCAGCTCAGCTTTCAGGTGAGCTTTACTCCCTCTATCTTACTACGACAAATAACTTGAATTTAATCGATGATGGTTATTTAGCGTTAAATGACCAGGTTAAAAATTTAGAGGTTATTCTTATCAAAAAGGCAATGAGCCGGTGCAATGGTAATAAGACTAAGGCTTCAAAGTTACTTCAAATATCCAGACAAGGATTGGATAAAAAAATCAAAAGATACAAAATTCGATTCTAACCCTAGGCTTGTTTTTTGTTAGTGTACAGCAAGCCAGTTAAACGATAGAACTTTGTCTTTTGTGTTAGAAATTTGAAGGGGTGGCGATCTTTAGGTAACTTGCTGTTCTTTATTAAATAAGCTACTTTGAATAATAAGCCTGACAATGCATTCGTACAAATGTATCATTTTTTAAATAATGCTGGAGATATCAATGAAACAATTACATTGCATCGCTATAGCCATTTGCCTTTTTTTATCAATGCCTACAGTTACTGTATATGCTGAAGACTGGCTGAAGACTGGGGTGGATTTGTTTAACTCCGTCAATAATAGTTCAGATGGGAAAGTGGTGGATTTCACCCAAAGTGAAGCTGCTGCAGCTTTCAAGGAGGCGCTTGGAAGTGGTACGAAGAGTGTGGTTAGTCAGCTTGGGGTAACAGATGGGTTTTACAATGATCCTTCTATTCATATACCTCTTCCAGATGAGTTGAAAACAGTTCAATCTATTCTGAATGAAATAGGTATGTCATATATGGTTGATGATCTAGAACTGAAACTTAATCGTGCCGCAGAAGCTGCAACACCACTTGCCTCAGATCTATTCCTGCAGGCAATTAGTGAAATGACATTTGATGATGTCATGAACATCTATAACGGTCCAAAAGACTCTGCTACCAGGTACTTCCAATCCAAGATGACTCCTTCTCTTAAGACGTCAATGCGTCCAATCGTTGAGCAATCAATGGCTGAAGTTGGTGCGGTACAAAGCTATGAAACTGTTGTTGGTGAATACCAGTCCATACCTTTTGTACCTGATGTAAAGGCAAACCTTACAGATTATGTACTTGATGAAGGCATTGAAGGAATTTTTTATTATGTAGCAAAAGAAGAAGAGGCGATCAGAACTAACCCTGTTAAACAGACTACATCACTTTTAAAGAAGGTGTTTGGAAACTAGACAAAAGATCGATAACAGGTTGTGTAAAGGAAAGAGTAGCTGATACTTATTTGCCTTGCATAAATTCGACCAAACCATGTATATTTATCTGTTTTGCACTGCAAATAAGACATAAAACAAAAATGTCAGAATATAGAATAACGGAGAATAACGATGTTAAATGCTTCAGATTTACGTAAAGGTCTTAAAATTCAAATAGATGGAACTCCATTTGTTATAACTCAGTTTGAGTTCTCAAAACCTGGTAAAGGTCAGGCGCTGTATCGCTGTAAACTCAGAAATATGATCAACGGCAACCAGTTTTCCAATACCTACCGTTCCGGTGACAAGTTTGAAAAGGCTGCTCTTGAAGAACGCAAAATGCAGTTTCTATACAATCAGGACGAAGAATACCACTTCATGGATTCTGAAACCTACGATCAGATTTTTATTATGAAAGAACAGTTGGGTGATAACATCAATTTTATGATGGATAATATGGATGTTGATGTCCTACTTTTCGATGATAAGCCGATTGATGTAAGTTTACCTATCTTTGTAAATCTCTTGGTAACCAAGGCAGATCCTTGGGCAAAAGGAGATACTTCAGGTAATGACACAAAGCCGGTAACCGTTGAAACTGGCTATCAGCTTCAGGTACCTCCATTTGTTGAGGAAAATGATAAGATTCAGATTGACACACGTACCGGTGAATATGTTACCCGTGTTAAGGAGTAATCCTCATCTTAAAAAGTGAGAAAGAGAAAAATGCTTTCTAATTCGAGGCTGCACTTACGTGCGGCCTTTTTTCGTTCAGTACGTAGGTTCTTTTATAATCAAGACTTTCTTGAGGTGGATACACCGATAAGGCTTCCTCTACTTATTCCAGAAAGCATGATTGAGCCTATTGGGGCTGATGGTAGTTATCTACAAACATCACCAGAACTCTGCATGAAAAGATTACTTGCCAGAGGTAGTGAGAACATATTCCAGATTTGCCCTTGTTTTCGTAAAAATGAAAAGGGTAGCCTGCATTCTGAAGAGTTCAAAATGCTTGAATGGTATCGACTAAATGAAGATTACCTGAAACTGATGGAGGATTGCACTGCTCTTGTTACACACCTCTTTCAGGAATTACCCCATACAGGAACAAAGAGTCTCATCACAGAAGAGTATTTGAGTAAAGAGTGGCAGAGACTGAGTGTCGCAGAAGCCTTTAAGCAATATAGTCCAGTGAGTCTTGAAGAGGCGCTTAAAAGAAATAGCTTTGATGAGATTCTTGTCGAACATATTGAGCCTCAGTTGGGAGTTGATCGGCCAACCTTTCTCTATGATTATCCGGCTGAGTTAGCCTCTCTTGCTCAATTGAGTTCTAGGAACAGTAAGGTAGCGGAGAGGTTTGAACTTTATCTTCATGGCATTGAAATCGCCAATGGCTTTACAGAGTTAACTGATTCTGAAGAACAGCGGAAAAGATTTGAAGATGAGCTCCTTGCCATCTCTAAGAATGGTGAGTGGCAAGATCGTCTCCCAGAAAAATTTCTGGATGAATTGCAATTGATAGACTCAGCAGCAGGAATTGCTCTTGGGCTTGATCGATTGTTTATGTTGTTCGCTGGTGAAACAAGTTTAGATAGGGCAATAACATTTTCAGTTAGTGATTTTGATTCTTAAGTTGCTATGCCATGAAGAATACAAATTGAACGAGGTTGTGTTACCGTTTCTTTTTGGGGAATCTTCTTTTGTTTGACTGAGTAGTTTTAGGCCCTTTCTTGTTAGCGCCTTTACCCTGTTGTAACACTTCTTTTTCTACAACGCGACGTTGCGCCTGCCTCTCTGAAGTTCGTTTAGGAACAAAGATTTTCTTTTTATCTATACTGCTTTTTTCCGCAACATACATAGCTGTAGACAAGGTCCCAGGGGTTGGTGTGAAATCTTGAAAGGCTTGGACTCGCATGCCAAGTTTCTTTAAATCGTGAGCGAGGCATTTAGCGTGTTTGAGTTCAGAACCAGGGTGTGATGTTATTATATAGGGACTGATATTTATTGTTTTACCGAGTTTTCTACCAATTTGGCGACACTTCTCAATAAAGCGTATGAGCAATTCATGTTCTTCCTTATGCATGAGAGCAAGTACATCCTTGTTGGTGTGTTCCGGAGCAATTTTTAACGCACCTGGTGTGTGGGTAGTAATTATTTTTTCTAGCAATCGTGGCGTTTTAAGAAGAAGTTCCATGCGCATGCCGGATGATATAAAGAGGTGCTTAACCTCTGCGATATTTGATACTTTTCTCAAAAGCTCAAGAAAACGATCTTCATCTATTTCCAAATTGGAGCATATCTTCGGATATAAACAGTCTTTTTTGTTGCATGTTCCTATCTTGCAACTCGTTGCATAAAGATTTGCTGTCGGCCCACCGAGGTCGCTGATAGTTCCTTTAAATGAATTAGATCCTGCAATATGTTTACATTCACTTACTATAGAATCAATGCTTCTACTGGATATTTGTGCACCTTGATGCCTGGTAATTGCACAAAATGAGCAATTGCCAGAACAGCCACGAACAATGGTTACAGAGTCTTTAATCATTGCCAGTGCTGGTATATCTGGTTGGCTTTTATGGGTAGTTCTTGTGAATTTTAGTTGGTACAGGGAATCTAGCTCAGCATCGGAGAGTATCTGTGCTGGTGGATTTTGAATAAGCCAGTGGGATTGTTGCTTTTGCAGAATAGTTTGCCTTGATACTCTTCTTGAGTATCTATCGATTGCAATCTCTGCATCTAGAAATAAATCCTTGTTCTCCTGTATCTCAAGATAAGAAGGCAAAAATAAATGTTCTCTATCTGTTTTTTCAACAGGGAAGCTGTTTGTCTTTTCAGCGTTTGTTAAACGAAGACATGTGCCTTTAATAGTGTCGAGTGGTTGCTTATTTTTACACTTCTCTGCAATTTCCAGAATAGCTCTTTCGCCCATTCCATAAATGAGCAGGTCAGCTTTTGAGTCTGTCAGAATAGATGCTCTCAGTTTTGCCTGTTTATAGTCGTAGTGCACAAAACGGCGTAGTGACGCTTCAATCCCACCAAGCACAGTTGGGCAATCATAGGATGATTTAGCAAGGCTTGTATATATTATTGTGGCTCTGTCTGGTCGGAATCGATTGTTTTTACCTTCTTTGCCACCACGCCATGGGTTGCCTTTTGGTGAATAGCTGTCCTTGTCACGAACCTTTCCATTCGATGAGTAATTGGCAACAATAGAATCCAGATTTCCAGCTGTAATGCCGCAGAAAAGTCGAGGAGAAGGAAATCTTTTGAAATCTATATTGGTGTCGTATTTAGGTTGAGAAAGAATGGCTACTCTGTAACCGTGGTTTTCAAGAAGGCGATAGATGAGGGCAATGCCAAAAGATGGGTGATCAACATAAGCATCGCCAGTGATCAGGAGTATGTCGATGTAATCCCAACCCCTTTTTTTGCACTCCTCCCATGATAGTGGAGGAAAGGTTACAGAATGAGAGGGTGGACTTTTAAGCACTATATTTTATAGGTGATGAGTCGTGTTGGTTGTGCACGACTCATCGGAAAAATGAAATTACATGTGGCCGGCGTTAATAAACAAATGAGCCAAGATGGATGCAGCGTAGCCGAGTGCAATAACTGGAGTCCACTTCAAGTGAGCACCGAAGGTATAAATCCCACGAGCAGAACCCATCAGAGCTACACCAGCAGCAGAACCGATTGAAAGTAGGCTACCACCAACTCCAGCTGTCAATGTCACAAGTAACCATTGGCCGTGCGACATATCTGGCATCATGGTCAGTACCGCAAACATTACTGGAATATTATCAACGATTGCTGAGAGAACACCAACTGCAACGTTAGCTGTGGTTGGTCCAAGGTCTAAATAGAGGAATTTGGAAACAACAGCTAAATAACCAAATTGTGACAGTCCGCCAACACAGAGAATGACGCCATAGAAAAAGAGTAAGGTGTCCCACTCTGCACGAGCTATTTTTCTAAAGAGATCGAATGGGTCAAGTTTGTGATGATAAGATGCATGGGCAAGTGGGTTGTCATCAAATGCATAAGTTTTCTTTTCTTTGTTTTTCACATAATAGGAAAAGAAACCGAGATAACCAAGACCGAGCATCATACCCGCAGCTGGTGGGAGGTGTAAAAAGTTATGAAAGGAAACTGCGGTAGTAATGGTGCAGAGGAAAAGAATAATGATTCTTTTTGCACCCATTTTCATCCTGTAAGCTTCTTTGCTTGGCTGTGGTGAGTTGCTGCCAATTGCAAAGTTCATAAAAACAGCAGGCACAATCCAGGCAACCACTGACGGGATAAAAATGGCAAAAAATTCGGTGAATTGAACAATGCCCTTCTGCCATACCATCAGAGT
>PPCM01000102.1_pt1 | contig 141078 bp, 116 predicted proteins | sample 1555541 | NCBI WGS metagenome assembly PPCM01 (sample SAMN05284479, study PRJNA326546) | Marine sediment metagenome, whole genome shotgun sequencing project. | isolation source: marine sediment | place: Germany: Wadden Sea | collected 2012-09-05
CTTGAAGTTACCCTTACAACTGTTGAAGTTTCTTGTTTTGGGGAATCAGATGGTATCGCAATGACTGACAATGTTACTGGTGGTACCTATCCATACTTTTATGAGTGGGAAAATGGTATTTATGATGATATTAATCCAGATCTAATTGCCGGAAACTATCAAATAACAGTTAGAGATGCTCATAGTTGTGAAGCATATGCTAATATTGATGTTGAACAACCTGCTGTTTTACAGGTATATCTAACCGCAACATCTGCTGAATGTGGTGTTACTGGTGGCGATGCTTATGTTTCTAGTATTGGTGGGACGACTCCATACACATTTGCATGGTCTAATGGACTACCTGGAAACGGAATAACAAATGTTGAACCTGGTGATTATACTGTTACGGTTACTGATGATCATAACTGTACGGCTTCACAAGATATAACTATCAATATCTCTGGGAATATTAACGCTGAAATTTCAACTCTACAAGCAATCAGTTGTCCTAATGATAATGACGGTATGATTGAAGCGTCTAGTCCAAATGGACAGCTACCTGTTCAATACAATTGGACTAACGAAGAAACAGCTCCTGTATTAACAAATATCCCTGCGGGGACTTATGCTGTTGTTGTTACCGATGATTGGGGTTGTACGGGTGCTGATAGTGAAATACTTGTAAATCCAGAATCTATGTTATTGAGCTCAGTAATTACAAATAACTTATGCTATAATGATAACACAGGTGCAATATCTATAAGTGTGATTGGAGGTTATTATCCTTACAATATATCATGGAGTAATGCTGTTGCTGGTGATTATATTGGTAATCTAACAGCTGGTGATTATATCGTAACAATTGTAGACGACCATGCTTGTAGATTCTCTGATACACTTACTGTAGAACAACCTGAAGAGCTAATTCTGAATTATCAATTACATAATATATCTTGTTATGGAAATAAAGATGGTGCTGTAGCTATGACTGCTAGCGGAGGAACAACTCCTTATAGCTTTAACTTCTTTACATATGAAGATTCAATTGAAGGGGCTAATCATACTGGAATGCCTGCAGGATCATATTCATTACTTGTCGAAGATAATAATAATTGTCAGAATAAAGCAGACATTATGATTTTGGAACCTGCTGAACTTTCAGCATCATTCACTTCATATAATCCATCATGTATTGGAAACCATGACGGATACATTGATATTACAGTTCTTGGGGGTACTGAACCATACCTCTATAGCTGGAATCAAAATTATATTGATATTCCTATGATTAGTGGTTTAACACAAGGTGATTTTGAAGTTCAGGTTTCTGACTCAAATAATTGTGTATATACATTTAATACAATCCAATTGGTTGATGTAGATGTTGATTGTATTAAAATACCAAATGCTTTTACTCCAAACAGTGATGGTATAAACGACACATGGATAATTGAAAACATCGACTTATTCCCAAGTGCACGCATATATGTGTACAATAGATGGGGGCAAGAGTTATGGGTTGGATATCCTGGTAATGAATGGGATGGTCAATTTAATGAAAGTTTTGTTCCTTCTGGCACATATTTGTATATTATAAACTTATATGATGGCTCAACACCATATACTGGAACAGTTACTGTAATATTCTAAACAATTCACATTCTATACTTTAAAAAAGAGAGTAGTCTAGGCTACTCTTTTTTTTTAAAATCATCTATTCGTAATACAATTTTAATAAATACATGCTCAACTCTTCAATTTGTATAAATTACACAAAACAAAACTACATGTAATAATTACTACCCTAAATTTGTAAGATTATTAAATTTTCAACTTTTTGAATTGTTATTTTGTTATAACTATGATAACTTTTGATTTTCATACACTTATGTGAAATATCGAATTAAAAACAGCTGCAAGATGAGACATTATAAGTTTTCTTTTCTATTTTTGGTTTTAGTAATAGCATCAATTATTCCTGCAATATCTCAAATTACAGTAACAATTGGAACTGCCACTACTACTACTAGATACAACCCGTTATATTCCTTTTATGGATATAACTACACTCAACAAATTTATACTTCGTCAGAAATAACTACTGGTGGTGCAACTTCTGGAATGCAAATTACTGCGTTAAGTTTTTACTGGGATGGCTCTGGGAATTTAACAAATACAGATACTTGGACTGTCTTTATGGGAAACACATCCCAATCAACAATAGGCTCTACAACGGATTGGATTCCTTTGACCGAATTAACAGAAGTTTTTAATGCCAGTGTTAGCTTACCTGCAAGTGCTGGATGGATGACGATAAACCTTACCACGCCATATATATGGACAGGAGACAACTTGGTTATCGCTGTTGATGAGAATATTACTGGATATGGATCTACTGCATATTGGCAATGCACATCAACTTCAACAGACTACAGATCAATTTATTATTATAGCGATGGGACAAATCCAGATCCAGCATCTCCTCCTTCAGGAACAAGAACTTATGATCGTCCAAATATACAGCTAAATTTCATTTCTTTAACTCCTTGTTCTGGTACTCCTGAAGCTGGGAACGTAAATCCAGCAGCTCAACAAGTTGCTACTGGAACAACTGCGAGCATTTCTTTATCAAATTATTCATCAGAATCAGGATTGTCATTTCAATGGCAAGAATCCTCTTTACCATCAGGTCCTTTTACAAATATTGCTGGTGCTACATCTTCGTCATACACAACAAATCCTTTGGCTACAGACATGTATTATCAGTGCATTGTAACATGTGATGCAACTTCTAATTCTGACATATCTGATGTCGCAGAAGTAACTACTGTTGCTGCTGTTAATATGCATTCAGGATCTATTACAAGTTGTGGAGTTTTATTCTACGACTCAGGAGGAAATTCTGCAGACTACTCATCAAATGAAAATCACATTTTAACAATATTTCCTGATCAAAGTGGAGCAATGGTACAAGTAACTTTTATTACTTTTGATATAGAAAATAATTTTGAAGACTTATATATTTATGATGGAAACTCTGACGCTGCTCCTTTGATTGGATCTTATACTGGAACAACAATGCCTCCAAGTGTAATTTCAACTGCTTCTGACGGATCTTTAACTTTTGTATTTACCTCTGATGTATCTGTTACTCATTTTGGCTGGGAAGCAGAAATTTCATGTTACGCACCCTGTCTTTACAATATCTCTGAAACACTTTCAGATGCATCTTGTTTTGGTGAAACTGGAACAGCAAGGATTGATGTCGAATCAGGAGGTGTCTCTCCATACACTATACTTTGGCAAGACGGCACATCAAATTTCACAAACGCTAATATCCCACCAAATTTTAATTTCGGATATACAATAACAGATGCAAATTTATGCTCAAGAGAGTACTCTATTATGATAGGAGAACCTAACTTATTAATAATAGAGCTAGAAACTAATGATGTTACATGCTTTGAACAAGCTAATGGCAGTATAAATGGGACAAATATATCAGGTGGAGTTTCACCATATTCTCATTTATGGTCAACAGCCTCCATTGATGAAACAATTAGCAACTTAGACACTGGCACATACTCACTTACAGTAACAGACTCGAATGGATGTACTACTGAAGCCAGTACAGAGATATTCCAACCTGCACAGATTTCTATTGTTTTAGATGCTGTTGATGCTCAATGTGGAAATATTGGAGGTCATATCACTTCTTATATAACAAATAGTATTGGAACACCAACTTACTTATGGTCAACTGGAGACTCTAATTCATCAATTAATAATTTGTCTCCTGAAGAATATACTTTAACTGTTACTGATGCCAACTCATGTACTAATTCAGAAACCATAAACGTTGGTATAACTGGTAATATAACTGCAAATATTATTACAATTGAACCATTAACTTGTTCTGATGGTACAATTGGAGTTATGCAAGTAGAAACTAATAATGGAGTACTTCCAATTTCTGCAATTTGGAACACAACTTCAACGAACTTAACAATAAACAACCTTGAAGCTGGAATTTATTCTGTAAGTATCACAGACGATTGGGGCTGCACTGGAACTTCTGAATCTGAACTTGAAATACCAGCTGAAATAATACTTGACTTTACACTTAACAATATATCCTGTTTTGGTTTTGATGATGGAAACATCACCCTTGAACTTTCAGGTGGAGAGCCTCCTTTTTCTACAACATGGAGCACATTGTCATCCGATTTGTCTATTTATAATTTATCATCCGGGAATTACTCTGTTAGTGTTACAGACTCTAAGAATTGTCTTTCAACTGATGAATTTATTATTTCTGAACCAGAAGAAGTATTTCTAGATATTTCAACAAAAGATGTTTCTTGTTTTGGTCTCAGAAATGGTGAAATTATCTTAAATGCTTCAGGTGGTATTGAACCATATTTGTTTTCTGCCTCAGTCGGACCGCTAACACAAACAGGTGCAACTTTTAAAACACTTGCTGCTGGTGAGTACTCTGTTATGGTCCAAGACAATAACAACTGTATAAAACAAGAAAGCATAATAATCTATCAACCATCAAAAATTGATGCTACAATAAACTATTCAAATCCAAGCTGTATTGGAATGAATGATGGATACATTTCTACTCATGCGATTGGTGGAACCTCACCATATACATATACACTTAACGATATGGTAATGGAAACTTCCATTTTCTCTAACTTACGTGAAGGGAAATACAATCTTACAATTCAAGACATAAACAATTGCTATTATTCTGTTGGAGATATTATCTTAGATCATGCAATAGTAGAGTGCATTGATATTCCAAACGCCTTTACTCCTAATAGTGATGGCGTTAATGATAAATGGGAAATTAGAAATTTAGATGTTTATCCTAGTGCTATAATATATGTTTATAATCGTTGGGGACAGGAAGTCTACAATGGAAGAGTAGACTCTGAACCATGGGATGGAACATACAATGGCAATAAATTACCTAAAGGTGCTTACCAATATATTATCAATACTGGTCAAGACAATATAAAGCCGTACACAGGAACAATAAGTTTAGTTTATTAAACCAACTTATAGAAATAAATAAGGCTGTCAGAAAGAATATTTGACAGCCTTATGTTTTTAATTTCAATAGCTTAATAAGCTCTTTCGTCTCTATTTTCGTAAAAGTTAATAAATGATGTATTAACCACTTTATTTCCTCCAGGAGTTGGATAATTACCAGTAAAATACCAATCTCCCTTATTATCAAGACAGGCTTTGTGAAGATTTTCAACACTTTGATAAATTACCTGAAAATCAGCATTAATACTATCATTCTTAATGATCTTAGCTATTCTCTCTGATATCTGATCTGGTGTAAATGGTTTATAGATATTTCTTACATAATTAACAATATCTTCTTTTGGAAGATTTTGTTGAGCTTTACACTTTTTATACACCTCATCAATTATTTTTTGATTTCCTCCTTCTTGAAGAAGTTCAATAGCTGCATTAAATGCGATAAAATCATTAATCTTAGCCATATCAATTCCATAACAATCTGGATATCTAATCTGAGGAGCAGAAGAAACAACAATAATTTTCTTCGGTTTTAATCTATCAAGAATTTTCAAGATGCTTTGCTTCAAAGTTGTTCCTCTGACAATACTGTCATCAATAATAACAAGAGTATCGACATTGTCGTTGACAGTTCCATATGTAACGTCGTAAACATGCTGCACCAACTCATTCCTATCTTCATCCTGAGTAATAAAAGTACGCATTTTTGCATCCTTAACAGCAATTTTTTCAACACGCGGACGCAACTCTAAAAGTCTTTTCATTTCAGACTCTTCCAGATTACTCCCCTTTTCCTTAATCGTTTTTATTTTATACTCATTTAGATACGATTCTAACCCTTTTAACATCCCATAAAATGCAATTTCAGATGTATTTGGAATAAATGAAAACACCGAATTTTCGAAATCAAAATCTATCTCTTTAAGAATTTCTGGAACCAAAAATTCGCCAAGACTTTTTCTTTCACTGTAAATTTCAGAATCTGTACCTCTTGAGAAATAAATTCTTTCGAAACTGCATGCCGATTTCTTCTCTGGGACTCTGATCATCTGTTTTTGAATCTCCCCTGACTTCTTGATTATCATCGCTGAACCAGGTTCTAATTCCTTTACATCTTCAAACATAACGTTCATAGCGGTCTGAATAACTGGACGCTCTGATGTAGCCACAAAAATCTCATCATCATAATAATAATATGCAGGTCTAATTCCCCAAGGATCTCTTACAATAAATGAATCTCCATGACCTAAAGCTCCACCCATTACATATCCACCATCCCAATTATTGGTAGCTTCTCGAAGAACTTTTGCTACATCAATATTATCCTCAATCAAGTTACTAATTTCAAAGTTTGAGTGTCCTTGATTTTTATATTCACGGAAAAGCTTTTGATTCTCTTCTTCCATAAATAGTCCTATTAATTCAAGAGCAGTAACAGTATCAGAATACTCTTTTGGATGCTGTCCAAAATTTATTAGGTATTTGAATAATTCATCAACATTAGTAAGGTTAAAGTTCCCTGCCAAAGCTAAAGTTTTAGACTTCCAGTTACTTGCCCTTAATACAGGATGAACCAATTCTACATTATTCTTTCCAAAAGTTCCATATCTTAGGTGCCCCATATAAAGTTCACCTGCAAATCTAAGATTTTCCTTAGCCCAGTCTGCATCGTCAAACTTTTCTGGTTTTATTGCCAAATCAGCATCTATCGAAGAATAAATATGATTAAAACAGTCAATAATCGGATTGTTTTTTACAGACCTCATCCTATGGATATACTTCAAACCCGGACTCGCATCCAGTTTCAAGCTAAGGGCTCCAGCACCATCTTGACCTCGATTGTGCTGTTTCTCCATTAATAAATAAAGTTTGTTTATTCCGTATCTCCAGGATCCATATTTTTCCTGATAATAAGATAATGGTTTTAATAATCGCAATACAGCAATACCACATTCGTGTTTGATTTGATCACTCATCGTTAAATACCTGTTTTAGAAGAACTTATATGAACATACTTTAATTTCACAAAGCTAAGTTATTTTTCTAACTGACTCCAATTTTTTTAACGTTTTATTAAATATTTTTTTTTGTCGCTCCAAAGCATTTAAAAATCAGACTATTAACTAATATTAGTTGACATATTCATTTCAAAGAAAAGCAATATAACTATCCGAACTTTATTATAACTTTATTGTTTATCATAAAACTTTTAAAAGTAGAGAATAATGAAATTTACAATCTTTTCGATATTATTATTTTCGATAATTAGTTTACAATGTCAAAACAATGTAAGTATGAATTTTAATGAGCTAAATAAAGAAGAAAAAAGAGTCATTATTAACAAAGGAACAGAAATGCCTTTTACAGGCAAATATGACAAACACTACGAAAAAGGCACATATACTTGCAAACAATGCGATTCTCCACTTTTTAATTCTACAAATAAATTTAATTCAGGTTGCGGTTGGCCTGCTTTTGACAATACTATAATTGGTGCAGTAAAAGAGATTCCTGATGCAGATGGTCAAAGAACAGAAATTGTTTGCGCAAATTGTGGTGGACATTTAGGACATGTCTTCATGGGCGAAAAATTTACTGAAACAAATACAAGACATTGTGTAAATTCAATATCTATGAATTTTATTCCTGATCAAGAACAAGATCTAATTACAAAATATGAAACAGCTCTTTTTGCAGCAGGTTGCTTCTGGGGTGTAGAACATCATCTAGGTTTAGCTCCAGGAGTAATCTCAACAGAAGTTGGATACACTGGTGGTGAAACGGACAATCCTACTTACGAAGATGTCTGCTATAAAAACACTGGGCATGCAGAAGTTGTAAAGGTAATATACGACCCAGAAAAAACAAATTTTGAGAAATTAGCAATACTTTTTTTCGAAATCCACGACCCAACCCAATTAAATAAGCAAGGTCCAGATGTTGGAGATCAGTATCGTTCAGAAATATTCTATTTTGACGAAAATCAAAAGAAATCATCAGAAAAACTAATAAAAATCCTTGAAGAAAAAGGATATAAGGTAGTTACTAAACTAACGCCTGCATCAAAATTTTATGTTGCAGAAAATTATCATCAGGATTACTATAAAACAAAAGGCTCAAATCCTTACTGTCACTTTTACAAAAAGAAATTCTAACAATTCCCATGAGTATAAGCGAAATCCACACAATGATTGCATAAACAACGAGTTAAAATTTTCTTAAAAATAAGTCCGTCTGTTATAAATAACAGATTATTTAATTAAATTAGCGTAATATTTTTGTTATGAGAAAATACATTCTAAGTTTAATTATTGTATTATCATCTGTTTTTGCAATAGGGCAAAACCAATGGTCGCTGGAATCATGTATTGGCTATGCATTGGAAAACAATATCCAAATTAAGACCCAGGAATTAAATGCTGACATGAATGAAAACCAACTTCTGCAAAGTAAATATTCCATAATTCCAGGACTAAATGCAGGAGCAAACGAAAATCTAACATTTGGAAGAAGTGTAGACCCGTACACTAATGAGTTTTCTACAGATCAGGTATCATCAACTAATCTACAAGTTTCATCATCTGTGACACTTTTTAGTGGGCTTCAACAATACAACACAATAAAGAAAGCTGAAATAGATACCAAAGCAAGTTACTTATTGCTCGAACAAACTAAAAACAACATCAAGCTTGCAATTGCATCGGCATATCTTAATGTTTTATATGCAATGGATTTACTTGATGTTGCCGTACAGCAAAAAGACGTTACTGAACAACAACTCGACAGAACAAAAAAACTTGTCACTAGCGGAAGTCTTCCTGAACAAAACAAATATGAATTAGAAGCCCAATTAGCAAACGAAGAATTAAATATTGTCAATTATGAAAACCAACTAGATCTTGCTAAATTAAATCTAATTCAACTGCTTGAATTAGAAAACTTTGATGGTTTTGATATTGTTCGTCCAGACATTGATAACATCGATGATGAATCAACACTTTTGAGCATCGATTTGATATATTTTGAGTCGGTGCAAAGAATGCCACAAATAGAATATTCAGAATTAAATTATTTAAGCTCAGAAAAAAATCTTGCAATTTCAAAAGGGGCTCATTATCCTAGGCTTACTATGAATGCTTCGTATGGCACAGGTTATTCTAGTGCAAGAAAAGACATAGATCAAATGATCATAGGTGATCCCTATCTTAACGGATTTGCAACAGATGGCATTGGAACAATTTTAGATGTTTATCAATATTCCTATGACTACACTTATGTTAACAGACCATTTTCAAACCAGATTAAAGACAATGCAAGTACAGTACTTTCTTTTAATCTTAGTATTCCGGTTTTTAATGGATTGCAAACGAGAACAAGTGTTGAAAACTCAAAGATTTACCTTGAACAATCTAAGCTACAAGTTGATCAGGCAAAAAAAGACTTATACAAAGAAATTCAACAAGCACATGCTGATGCCATATTTGCTTTAAAACAATATACTGCAACTGAAAAAACACTAGATGCAATGAAACTAAGCTTTGACTATACTCAAAAAAGATATGATCAGGGCTTACTTAATTCAACTGACTATAATGTAGCAAAAAACAATCTTGCAAAAACACAAACCGACTTAATTAGAGCTAAGTATGAATATATATTCAAACTTAAGATACTAGATTTTTACAGAGGCATTACAATCAGACTTTAAAACACCAGAACAGATGAATAAAATTAAAAATAAAAAAAGAAATAAGAAGAAAACCACACGCTGGATTGTTATTGGAGCTGTTGCAATTATTGCCTTTTTAATTATTGGTAAAAAAGCAAATTGGTTTGGAAACGAAAACACACACAAAGTCAGTACTGAAATTATTAAAAAACGTACTATTAGTGAAGTCGTTACAGCTAGTGGGAAAATCCAACCTGAAATGGAGATTAAACTTAGTCCCGATGTTTCTGGCGAGATAGTAGAATTACTTGTTAGAGAAGGTGATTCAGTAAAAAAAGGGGATTTCTTACTTAAAATCAAACCAGATATTTATGAATCTGCTGTTGAAAGAACAATAGCTGCTGGTAATTCTGCAAATGCTAATCTGATTAATAGTAAAGCACGTCTCGAACAAGTTAATGCTCAATTCACCCAAACAGAACTTTCTTATCAGAGAAACGAATCTCTTTTCGAAGAAGGTGTTATCTCACAGGCAGAATATGAAAATGCACTTGCGACTTATGAAATGGGACTTGCTGATGTAAAAGCTGCTAAAGCTAGTGTAAATGCTGCAACTTACACACTAATGAGCTCTCAGGCAACCATTAAAGAAGCTAACGAAAACCTAAAAAAAACAAGCGTATACGCACCAATGGACGGAACAGTTTCTATGCTAAACGTTGAGATTGGAGAACGTGTGGTTGGTACTGAGATGATGGCAGGGACAGAGATGATGCGAATTGCAAACCTCAATGTAATGGAAGTTATTGTTGATGTTAATGAAAATGACATTGTAAAAATACAACTCAACGATAGTGCTGATATTGAAGTTGATGCTTATCTTAAACGAACTTTTAAAGGTGTTGTAACAGAAATTGCAAATTCAGCAACTACCTCGGGATTATCTGTTGATCAGGTAACAAACTTTAAGGTAAAAATCAGAATTTTACCTGAATCTTATGCCGATTTAATCGAAGAAGGTAATCTTTACCCTTTCCGTCCAGGAATGTCAGCAACTGTAGACATAAACACAAAATCTGTTTACAATGTAGTAAGTGCACCTATTCCTGCTGTAACAACAAGAATTGACACAAGCTCAAACAGTGCAAAACTTGCAAAAAACAATAAAGACTCAGAAGAAACTCAGGTAGCACAAGAGGATCTGCAAGAGGTTGTTTTCGTTTACAAAGATGGAAAAGTTAGCAAAAGAATTGTAAAAACAGGCATACAAGATTCATATTACTTCGAAATTATTGAAGGACTTGAAGAAAACGAAGAAGTTGTTGTAGCTCCAAACAGTCTTGTTTCAAAAATACTAATGGACGAAATGAGTGTGGAGAAAGTTAGCATTGAAGAACTTTATAAAACAGAAGAAGAGTAAATCCGATTATTCTCTGATAAATGTATTATGAGAAATATCGAAAGAAATTTTTGTTTTATATTTATTCTAATAGTAGATTAATTATCTCTATATCAGAATACGAACAGATTATTTTGGACTGTAAAAGAATATCTACAAAATTTGTGCTAATTCAATATTAGTCTATCAGTAAATGTTGATTTCCCATCTGATATTGTCACAAAATAAACTCCATCTTTTAGTAAAGACAAATCAGGAATAATATCGTTTTTATCAAATATCTGACTATACACTTCTTGTCCGGTTACATTTGTAATTGACAGTACAAATTCTGAATCTATTTCTGTATAAAAATGTACTTCATTTCCTGCTGAAGGATTAGGATACATTTTAAATTTTGACGAAACACTCAAATTCTCATTCCCTTGAACAGTCGAAACATCAGCCAATACTGCATATGATGGATTCGTGACAACATTTGTAACATTTTGAGCCACTGAAATATTATAAGTACATAAATTCGCATCAACAGTTTTACGAATAATTTCTGTTGATTCATCAGCATAAGTTATTTCAAACTCAATTGGTATTGTAAATAATGTTGTTGCAGATGTACTTGTAGTTTGATTCATTTCGATATGCAAATTTGCCCCGTTTTGATACCATTCTGCAGAATATGTTGGATAACCCTCGCCATAATACCATTCTGCAAAAAAGTTATCAAAATCAATCCCCGTTTCTGATTCAAGAACGTCTTTAAGGTCTTCTGCTGTTGCGGTACTATTTGCATATAAACTTAAAAATTCTCGAAGCGTTTCAAAGAATAAATCGTCATCATTTACCATATAACGCAACATGTGTACCAGACACAAACCTTTACGATAACTCAATCTATAATTAAAAATTCGACTTACGTCATTAAGTTCTTCAAAAGGCACATAAACTGAGCCTGTATAAGCTTCTTTGGCAAGACTTTGAGTACCCAACAAAAAAGCCAACTCATACCCTTCTGGCTGTATAAACTCTTCCCCTAAGTACTCCCCATAGCTTGCAAAACCTTCATTTATCCAGATATCCTGCCATGTTGCACATGTAACATAATTACCAAACCATGAGTGTGCCAGTTCATGAACAACAAGTCCAAAACCAAAATCGCCTAAAGTTGTCATTGTCTGATGCTCCATCCCACCACCCAAAGGGACAATACAATGTCCGTACTTTTCACCTGAATGAGGGTATAATCCGAAAGCATCTGATAAAACAACCAACATCTCTTCTGTCCTATTGATGTACCAGTCATTATTATCAAAATATGACGTATTATTCGGGATATAATTTTGCACTAAAACTGTTTCTGAAAAATTAGGAATATCTGCAGTAAAAGAGTAATCCATATAGTCTGCAACAGCAACAGATATCAAATAATATACAATTGGATATGATGATTGCCACTCCATTCGTTTTTTACCATCACCTATACTATACTCATCAATTAATAATCCATTAGATCCTGCTTTTAAATTTTCAGGAACAGTTACATAAAAATATGAAGAATCGGCTTTGTCAGTTAAAACCTGTTTACATGGAAACCAATATTTTGCAAAATATGGCTCCGTAAGGGAATATGTGAATGTAAATAACTCAGATTCAAAATAATCCGATGAATTAAACATCCCATCACTTGGTGATCCATGATAGTAAACTATTGCAGAAACCTGATAATTTTCGTTAAAATCAGAAGAATGGACATAATCAATAACTATCACATCATCAGAATGACTAAATATTTGCAAACTACCATTTACTTTCACGGAATCAACTGTCATATCTGATTTGAATTCAAATACCAATTCATTGTTATATTCTGCTTCCAGATTTAAATCGATTCGAGTATTTCCTTCGAGATAAACAGATGTATTATCCATTTCTAAATCAATAAAATAAAACCCTACATCGTAATGATGAACACGGCTATCATTTTCATGATCAGTTGCTTTAATAAATTTATACGCATGTTTATCGAAATCTAATTCTTGTGCAAAAATGTCAAATGTGCCAAATAGAAAAGATAAAATAATAAGTAAGCTTGTTACATTTTTCATTGATAATAGTTTTTATTTTTGCAAAGCAAAAACTATTCAATCAGTCCCTTATTATCCATCCATTTAATAGCTTCGCGTTTACACATTGGTTTAAGTTCTGTATTCTGTATCACAAAATTTAGAACCCATTTATGATCGGTTTTTGAATATTCTCTCAATGCCCAACCAATAGCTTTTTGAATAAAAAACTCTGAATGATCAGCATTATCTAAAATATGCCTTGTTAATATTTTAGTATCAGTATTCGCTTTGTATGATAACTGATAAATTATAGACACTCTCTTTAACCAAATATTCTTAGACTCACTCCATGCATCAGTCATTGCCGGTGCAAGATTTGGATATTTTTTAAAAAATATCGAAATGATTCTACTATTGATTAAATCCACAGAGTCCCACCATGATTTTGTTAAAATAAGGCCTTCAAAATAGATAATATCTGTTGGCGACCAGTGTTTTTTATGTTTTGTTAAAAGTTGAATTGCAAAATAATGATATTCTCTCTCAGGAAGATTAAAAAACTCTTTTGCCAAAGCTTTTGAAGACTCATAATCTGGTATTGGAAACGTATTAAAAAAGACCTTAAAAATCTCCTTCCTTTTTACAGCAGAAATACCTAAAAATTCATACTGATTCTTCATATATTTTGCCATTGGGACAGCAGCTTCATCGTCTCTGTGTTTTTCAAAAAACTGCTGTGTTTTCTTTACATAATCCATCTAAGTATCCCTTTATAATAATTCTTTTATGAGCAATACAAAAGTACAGTTTTGTTTCTTATATTCAAAACTCATAAGTATAATATTTAAACCTAAAACGCACAAATTTTACATTTATTTTGAATATTTTCAATATTAATTGTACTTTTAAACCTGATTTATGCATTGGAGCTTCGCTATGAGTCTTAAATTAGGTTATAATTCATTTTTATTTCATGAAGGAACGAACAAGCATGCTAAAATTTCTATTTCTTGGACCAATATCCATAATTTATGGGATAATTATTTCAATTAGAAATTTCTGTTACGAAAATAATATTTTTAAGTCAAAGGAATTTGATATCCCAATAATATCTATTGGAAATATCAGTGTTGGTGGTACTGGGAAAACCCCTCACACAGAATTTCTAATAAGAATGCTACAAGATGAATTTTCTATTGCAGTTCTCAGTCGTGGATACAAAAGAAAAACAAAAGGATTCAGACTTATCGAAAAAACCGACACTCATTTCGAAGCTGGTGATGAGCCATTACAGATTAAACAAAAGTTCCCAAATACTGTTGTAGCGGTTTCTGAGAGTCGTACAAAAGGTGTTGAACAACTAAGAGAACTATTTCCAGAGTTAAATCTAATTATACTGGATGACGCTTTTCAACATCGAAAAATCACACCCGGACTTTCTATCTTATTAAATAATTATAATCACCCCATTGCAGAAGATCACTTATTACCATTGGGATATTTAAGAGAATATAGATCATCAAGTCATAGAGCTCATATTGTAATATACAGTAAATGTCCTCCAGACTTAAAACCAATCGAAAGAAGAATCATGAGCAAAGAAATAGATATCAGACCTTATCAGCATTTATTTTTCTCAACTCTTGATTATCAAAACCTAAGTCCGGTATTCGACACAAGTATTGAAATGCCACTTGAAAAGATGAAAGATTTGAATATTCTTGCAGTTTCGGGTATCGCGAAAAGTAAAAGCTATATAGATTTCCTTTCTTCCAAGTCAAAATCACTTAAACATATCGCATTTCCAGACCATCATAATTTCACATCAAAAGATATTAAAAAAATTGAAAAAGAGTTTTCAAAACTAAAAAACGAAAAGATTATCATTGCTACTGAGAAAGATGCTATTAGGCTAAAATCATTAGATTTATTTAGTGAGGAAATAAAAAAATATGTATATTGCATCCCAATAGAGGTAAGACTTTTAAGTAGTGAAGACGAAGAAATACAATTCAATAAACAAATTTTAAGCTATGTTAGAAACAATAAAAGATACAGTAAATTATATAAAAACGCATATTCAGGTTGAACCAGAAGTTGGAATTATTTTAGGTACTGGATTAGGTGGTCTTGTTAACGAAATTGACATTAAACACAGCTTACCATATAACGAAATTCCAAATTTTCCTGTTTCAACTGTAGAAGGTCATAGTGGGAAAATGATTTTTGGAAAATTAGGTGGAAAAGATGTTGTTGCTATGCAAGGAAGATTTCATTTCTATGAAGGTTATGAAATGGAACAAGTAATTTTCCCTGTTCGAGTAATGAAATATTTAGGAATTAAAAACCTTTTTGTTTCAAATGCAAGCGGTGGTGTTAATCCCGATTTTGAAATTGGGGATTTGATGATTATTACAGATCACATTTGTCTTGTTCCAAATCCTTTAATTGGTAAAAACGAACCCGAATTTGGTCCAAGATTCCCTGATATGAGCGATGCTTATGACAAAGAACTTGTTGTAAAAGCAAAAAATCTCGCTAAAGAAATGGGAATTAAAGTACAAGAAGGAGTATATACTGCAACAACGGGTCCAACATTCGAAACTCCTGCTGAATATAAATATTTTAGAATAATTGGTTCTGACACCGTAGGAATGTCAACTGTTCCAGAAGTAATAATTGCTCGTCAAATGGACATCCCATGCTTCGCAATGTCAATAATTACTGATCTAGGAGTACCAGGTAAAATTGTAGAAGTTACTCACGAAGAAGTTCAAAAAGTAGCATCTAAAGCTGAAGCCAAAATGACAAAGATTTTTACAGGAATGATAGAAAATTTATAGGTCTGAGAATAGAATATTTGGTTGTAGAATAATTAGACAATCAGTATTTCAATAAATAATCCCCGAAAGAAAAATCTTTCGGGGATTATTTATATTTAAGGGAATCTGTTTCTAATGGAAGAATCTAATAACATTTACTCACTTGTAGCATTCTTCAAAATCGACTCATAAACAGTGTTCCATCCCTCCCATTTTCCATATTCGGAAAGAGATTCGTTGTGCCATAGAGTTACAAGTGTACCTCCATATTGCTTAGTATAATTTACAATACTTTCACATTGCTCAATAGCCTCTTCATGGGTAATATCTTGATATCTCAACAAGCTATTATCCATTATCATTGTTGGAGACAACCATAAGTCTGTTTTTCGATTTGTCTTTAGGTTAAAAAATGGAACAGGAACTGTTACCCCCATCCTAAACCCTGGCATATCTGGGTAAACCATTGAAAAATCACGTTTTATCCCTAATTTCATCAATTCTTCGTAGGTAGAAGGATAACGAACAAACAAGTAATGCTGTCTTGAAGAAAAAATCTCTTGATTTGTCAACTTCTTAAGAGTCTTAAACTCTTTTTCCCAATATTTTGGTTTATTATTTCCTCTGTACGAAGTATGAATTCCAATAGTATGATCTTTTACCAAATATGCAATAAGACGCTTAAACTTTTTCTTTACTGGAGACACATTTTGATCTAAACGACTGTGTTTTGCAACTAAAAAGAAATAGTTTGGCTTCAATGTATAGTTCTCATGCAACTTATCAATATCTTTAAAACAAAACCATGGATCAAGATCCCTTTTTGTTAACACCCTAAATCGTTTTTTTACAGACTTAAAATCTTTATGAAACGAATCTTTAACAAAGCCTCCCAAACTTCTGAAAAAGCCCTGAGAAGAATACAAAAATGCACTATCGACATCAACACTTGGAATATACTTATAAGCTGGTTTTTCATAAGTAAGATCAGGATAAAGATGCTGTAATTCCTTTAAAAACATTTCTGTCCAAACATGTACAATCGGCTTATGTAGGATTCCCGTCTTACGAGCAATACTCATATCTGATGAAAAACGGCTATCAGCATTTTTCACAAAATGATTGTACTCTTCCATTCTTGTTACTTGCCAAAAACAAGCTGCGAATAAATCAAATTTAGGTAATAAATTGGTCTGAGTTGGAAACAATACAATACCATTATCCAAAGTTGTTCGTCCGGGAGAATCAATAATCAATTTTTTGTCCATCATCATTGCATCAGCAATAATTCCGGGTTTCTGCGACACTTTCTCAGGAGCGTACCACATACATGGCAAATCAGACTTTTCAAATTCAGCCAAATCAGTAGTAATTACATATTCAAGTTTAAAGGCGTGTCTAAAACACACCTCTAAAGCATAACTAACCCTCTGATTAAATTTTGGTATATATATCAGTAACATAGAATTCGTCTGTTAAATTTATAAACTCTTGCAGATTACTTGCGCATCATTTCTTCTACTTCAGCAACAGTAATAGGAATACGTTTGTCTCCAAGTATTCTTGAACCTGTTTCAGTAATTAGAATATCGTCTTCTAAACGAATACCTCCAAATGTTCTGTAATCGTTAAGTTTTTCGTAATTGATAAAATCTTTGAATTTCCCTTCTGCTTGCCACATATCTATAAGCTCAGGGATAAAGTAAACGCCAGGTTCATTTGTAAGAACAAATCCCGGTTTTAATTCACGACCTAATCTTAAGAAAGCTGTTCCAAAAATATCACTTGGCCTAACTGCCTCATCATATCCAACATTTATTTGACCTAAATCTTCCATATCGTGAACGTCAAGTCCCATCATATGACCTAACCCATGAGGCATAAATAATGCATGTGCTCCAAGTTTAACTGCTTCTTTGATATCACCTTTCATTAAACCAAGGTCTTTAAGACCATTTCCTAGGATCTCACAAGCAGCTAAGTGAACTTCAAAATTTGTTACTCCAGGTTTCATAAGTTCTATTGATCCATCAATAGCATTCAATACAACTTCGTAAACTTCCTTTTGTTTTGGGGTAAACTTACCACCTACAGGAATTGTACGTGTATTATCAGAAGCATAGAACATTGGCGTTTGAGCTCCTGCGTCTTGCAACATTAAATCTCCATCAGCTAACTTATTCCCATGATAATGATTATGTAATGTTTGACCATTCTTTGTAAGAATTATCGGGAAAGAAGGCACAGAACCAAAAGATAAGCTTACACCTTCCATTGCTCCGCAAATTTGTCTTTCGTACATTCCCGGCTTTGTCATCTTCATCGAAGTAGTATGCATAAAGTAACCAATATTACATGCTCTTTCAATTTCTTCTATTTCTACCTTTTCTTTGATATTACGCAAAGCTACTACAGCCAGAATAAATTCCATAGAAGCAGACTCTTTCATCTTATCGAAAGATATTCCAAGAACCTGATTTAAATAAATCATATTATCGTGACGATAAGGAGGCAAGAAATTAACTTTACGACCTGCTTTTACAGCATTTTGCAAGTATTCTTTCATATTCCCGAATGGCTGAGTCTCTTTAACAAGACATTTTTCGGCAAGTTCACTAACTTTTGGCTGAGGTCCCATCCAAATAATGTCGTCAATATCGACATCATTTGCGAAAATAATATCTTTGTCATTTTCTGTATCAATAACACCAGCCATGCCAGCTAAATCAAGACCATAAAAATACAAAAAGTTACTATCTTGTCTAAAATGATAAGTATTATCTGGATAATTCATTGGAGCTTCGTTGTTCCCCATGATTAGATAAATCCCTTTTGACAATGATTTCTTTAAGTTTTCTCTTCTGGCTTTATATACTTCTGGTCTAAACATAATAATACATTTTAAAATTTAAACCATAAAGATAATTAATCTTCTGCAGTTTTTGAAAGAAAACTGGAAAATAGTATATGCCCTACGGGCAAAAAGACCTAAACGACAACACTTTTTTTATTAACTTTTATGCCCTACGGGCAAAAACAAAATAATTATAGCCCATCGGGCTTTAACATTCATAAAAAAAGTCGTTTTCTAACATGCTCTTGTCCGTAGGACATAAACCTAGCATTGTCTATGTATCATTACACATTTAGCATTAAAAATTCAAAAACAATGAGCACTAATAACTTTTATTCAATGAATTTATTTGTTATATGCTATTATTCTTATTAACTTAGTAAGTCTAATCAACTCCAATAATCATATGGCAAACACTTATACACAACTGTACATACATTATGTTTTTGCAGTACAAAATCGTCTTTCTTTAATCTCTCCTAAATGGGAGTCAGATTTATATAAATACATAAATGGAATAATCGAACAACAAGGACATAAACTTTACATTATAAACGGCGTTCAAAATCATCTGCACATGCTCATCAGCATGAACCCGAAACAAGCTCCATCCGAATTATTATATCACATTAAACGAAGTTCATCACTTTGGATAAATGAAAACAAACTTACAACAGGTAAATTCTCCTGGCAAGAAGGCTTTGGGGCCTTTTCTATAGGCAAAAACCAAGCACATTCAAAAATTGAGTATATCAAGAACCAAAAAGAACATCATAAAAAAACTAATTTTCGAGAAGAATATTTTAAGTTTCTTCAAGAGTATGAAGTTGAGTTTGATGAAAGATATATTTTCCATGAGATTTAACTTTTTAAACAAACATATGCCCTACTACGGGCAAAATCAAAAAAAATATAGTCCATCGAGCTTTATCATTCGTAAAAAATCTTCTGCAGTTTTTGAAAGAAAACTGGAAAATAGTATATGCCCTATGGGCAAAAAGATCTAAACGACAACACTTTTTTTATTTACTTTTATGCCCTACGGGCAAAAACAAAATAGTTATAGCCCTATGGGCTTTAACATTAGTAAAAAAAGTGGTTTTCTAACGTGCTTTTGTCCGTAGGACATTAACCTAACATTATCGAAGTAGCATTAACAATCTACCCTTTATCCCTAAACACCAAAGTAATAGGCACACCTGTAAAGTCAAAATTATCGCGAAGTTTATTTTCGAGATAACGTTTATATGGATCTTTGATATATTGTGGAAGATTTGCAAAAAACGCAAAAACAGGAGTTGGAGTTGGTAATTGAGTAACATACTTAATTCTTACTCTTTTCCCCTTAATAATTGGTGGAGCATAAGCTTCGATTGCCTCAAGCATAACATCATTTAAAACACCTGTTGGAATTTTTTGCTGGCGGCTTTCATAAACTTCCATTGCCTTCTCAATAACGTTATGTATTCTTTGCTTATTTAAAACAGAAATAAACAAAATTGGCACATCGTTAAAAGGAGCCATTTTATCTTTTATAGTTTTTGTAAAATCCTTAACAGTATTTGTTGACTTCTCAACCAAGTCCCATTTATTTACAACTACAACAATCCCTTTCTTATTTTTACGAATTAAGTTTAGAATATTTTGATCCTGCGCCTCGAAACCTAAAGTTGCGTCAATCATAAGAACACAAACATCTGAATGTTCTATTGCTCTAATAGCACGCATTACAGAATAAAACTCAAGATCTTCGCTTACCCTGCTCTTACGACGAACTCCTGCAGTATCAACTAAAGTAAAGTCAAATCCAAACTTGTTATATCTGGTATTTATTGAATCGCGGGTAGTTCCCGCAATATCGGTAACAATATTTCTCTCTTCACCAATTAGAACATTTGTTAATGATGATTTTCCAACATTAGGACGACCAACAATTGTTACTCTTGGCAAATCTTCTTCAACTTCTACGGTATCTTCAGGTAATGCTGCAGCAACTGCATCTAAAACATCACCTGTTCCTGAGCCATTCATTGCAGACACACAATACACCTCTCCTAGTCCAAGATTATAAAACTCATAACTATCAGCAATACGTGCATTATTATCAACTTTATTGGCTACAAGAAAAACTGGTTTTTTAGTTTTGCGTAAGTAATTTGCAACAGTAAGGTCAAGATCTGTAGAACCAGTGGTTGAATCAACAATAAAAACAATCACATCTGCTTCTTCGATAGCAATCAGAACCTGCTTTGCAATTTCTTTTTCAAAGATATCATCAGAATTCTCTACAAACCCACCTGTATCTACAACAGAAAAATCCTTACCGTTCCATACACTTTGCCCATAAATACGATCTCTGGTAACTCCACTTTCGTCATCAACAATGGCTTCACGTCTTTCGATAAGACGATTAAAAAATGTCGATTTACCAACGTTAGGTCTTCCTACTATAGCTACAATGTTTCCCATGAGTTATTTTTTTTGCAAAAGTAATAAAATTCCTTGATATAAAAGATTAGACATTCGTAAGACACGAGACAAACTTCCCTAAGTTCTCTATCATGCTTTATTTTATTGAAATATTGGCAAAATCTTTTGTTACAGCATTTTGAATGCTTTACATCAAAAACATGCCTCAAAAGTATAAATAGGATTATCTCTTTTCCCTCTTTGGAGGTTTTGGCTTCTGATGTTTTTTTCTAAATTTATCAAATCCAACTTTCTGTTCTTCAGATAACAGAGCCTTAACTTCCTTTTCAAAATCCAATTTAAGTTTCTCCATCTCTTCTCTAGGAGGCATTTTATTCTCAGATGTAATTCCTTTTACTTGAGAGAAATGCGCAAGATAAAGTTCTAAAACATTATCCTCTTGCGCTGATGTTAAGCCAAGTTCTAAAGATAAGTTAGAAACAATTTCGTTTATTTGCTCAGTATTTGGTACAGGTGGTGGACCATTAGGTCGAGAAGTATAGTTCCCCACTTTGGGTATTTGTGCAAAAACCACGTTGCTTACAAATAAAGCAAACATTACCAAAAATAATTTAATTGTTGTTTTCATAGTTTTATAAATTATATTTCATTCACAATATACTATCGAAACAATAATTATAAAAAAACAATCGTCGGGATAGAAAATTCTATCTACTAATTCGGCAATTTTAATGTTGATTTTTCAAATTCTATTCTAACAACTCAATTATGCTATATTTCAATCAAAGGTGGCTTCTCATATTTCGCCATTTTTCTATTTGGTTTCGCACCCATATAAAACTCCAGCTTTCCTCCAGCAACAATATCTTGATGAGAAATATAATTCTTCTTATACACTTTACCATTTAGCAAAATCTTCTGAATATAGATATTATCTTCACTCAAGTTATGAGTTGTAATTTCAAATCTTTTCCCATCGGCAAGATTAACAACTACTTCCTCTAGTTGTGGAGACCCAAAAGCATAAATATTATTTGCTGGATTCACTGGATAAAATCCTATAGCCGAAAAAATATACCAAGCAGACATTTGCCCACAGTCTTCATTCCCTGAATAACCTGACGGACTAGCTGAATACAATTCTTTAATAATTTTATTTGTGTAAAATTGAGATTTCCATGCCTGATTTGTGTAATTGTAAAGATATGCTATATGATGACTTGGTTCATTTCCATGTGCATATTGACCAATAAAACCAGATGCATTACCATTTACATCCCCTGGTTTTGCTTCAAGTGTAAAAAACTCATCTAGCTTTTCTGTAAATTCTTTATCTCCACCAAACATATTGATAAATTCATATACATCATGAGGCACATACCATAAATACTGCCATGCGTTACCTTCTGTAAAAGGATAACCTCCATTACCTCCATATTTCAAAGGCGAGAAAGGTTCTATCCAATTACCCTTGTCATCTTTTGCTCTAAAGAAACCAATATTTTCGTCAAAATGATTTTTATAGTACTGACTTCTTAAATCAAAATATTTATAATCCTCATCATAACCTAATCCTTTTGCCATCTGTGCTACACACCAATCATTATAAGCTATTTCCAAAGCAATCGAAACAGATTGTGTCTCCAGATTTTCGGGGATATAATTGTATTTGTCCAATAATTCAAAAGACGAATTTTGATGTGATAATGTCGAAGAAGCTTTCACAGCATCGTATGCTAGCTGATAATCAACGCCTTTAATATTTTTATGATAGGCATCTACAATAACAGGAATAGCATGATTACCAATCATACAATAGGTTTCTTTTCCCCACAATTGCCATATTGGCAAATAACCATAATCTGTATATTGTTTTATCATTGAATTTATAAACTCTGCTGTTCGCTGCTCCTGTGTAATAGTAAGTAGAGGATGTGCAGCTCTGTAGGTATCCCAGAGCGAAAAAGTACTGTAATGTTTTTTATCAGCAGCATTCATAAGCTCTCCATTACTATTTATGTAGTCTCCATTAACATCTGCAATATTATTTGGATGAATAAATGTATGATAAAGTGAAGTATAAAAAATTGTTTTTTGTTCTTGAGTCCCATCAATGTCAATTACTGAAAGCTCTTTATTCCATTGTTTTTCAGCATATGATTTTACCTCATCAAAATCGAAACCACTAATTTCTGCATCTAAATTATTTTTTGCTCCTTTATAACTAACCGAAGAAAGTCCAACTTTGACTATTAAAGGGCTATTACTATTGTTATCAAAATGCAAAATTGTTTTAAGATTTGTATGATTTACAAACTTTGCATTTTTATAAATTCTATTCCCAGCTTTACTTACAGTACTAGCAAATGGTTCTGAGAACTCTGCTCTAAAATAAATCCTACGATTGCTTGCCCAACCAGTAATATTTCTATATCCTTCAATTGTTCTATTATCAATTACTCTTATCTGAGCATCAATAATTCTACATGACCAATAAGGGCGTGATTTATCTAAAGAATGATCCAAATCAATCATTATAGAAAATGGCTCTGAAGTTTTGCTTGTATACTTGTGAACCCCACAATGTTCAGTTGCAGAAAGTTCAACATTAATTTGCGGATCATCTAAAAACACCTTATAATAGCCTGGTGATGCGATTTCGTTTTCATGACTAAATTCTGAACTATATCCATCAGAGTCAACTTTTGAGTATGGATACCATCTTTGTTTACCTCTAAAAGGCATAAAAAGAAAATCGAATAAATCTGCAACACCTGTCCCACTTAAATGCGTATGACTAAATCCAACAATTGTGTTGTCAGCATAATCATAACCGCTACATGGATCTTCTGGACCATCATCAGTATCTGGACTCAACTGAACAAAACCAAAAGGCACTACTGCTCCAGGGAAATTACTCCCCGATAAGCTTAGACTATCGATCGAACCAGTCCCAATAAATGGATCAACATAATCTGTATAGTTAATTTGTGAAAAACAAATTTGTGAAAATAGAAAAGTAAATAAGGATAAGACAAATAGTATTTTTTTCATCATTACAAAGTTTTTGTACTATGCAAATATACAGCGATATACAATATAAATCAATGAAAATTATCAGTAAGCTTTTAATCAGAAATCCTCGTCTTCTATATTGAAATCTATTTTCACTTTATGTTGAGGCTTAGAGCTCTTGAGCATCTTCATATTTTTCTAAACAGCAAATAATTAAGCTCAACCCATTAGTTAAGTTATACTTCTTAAAATTGTTATGAATTAGGGAAAGAGCAAAAAAAACTGATCAAAATTTAAAAGAATTCCTAAACATAACCGAAATCACGTAAGTTATAGTCATTATCACGCCAGTCTTTCTTCACTTTCACAAAGAACTCTACAAACACTTTCTTTCCAAAGAATGCTTCCATATCCTCTCGTGAGTGAGTCGCAACTCGTTTTAAGGCTGAACCTTTATGTCCAATAATAATTCCTTTTTGAGTTGGACGCTCAACAACAATCACAACTTTAATTCGAATAATTTTAGGTTCTTCTTTAAATTCCTCAACGACAACTTCACAAGCATAAGGAATTTCTTTTTGATAGTTTTTTAGAATTTTTTCTCTTACAATTTCAGATACAATAAACCTTTCTGTTTTATCTGTAAGCTGGTCTTTTGGAAACCATGCAGGTCCTTCAGGTAATAGTTCAAATATTCTATCAAAGATAGTACTCAAATTTTTCTTATGCAATGCAGATATCAGGTGCACTTCGGCATTTGGAACACTTTTAATCCAGTAATCATACAAATCATTTATTGTATTAGGGTCTGCAAGGTCGATTTTATTAATAAGAATCAAAACAGGAACTTTTGTCTTCTGTAATTTCTCGATATATTCAAGATTCTTATCCTGAGTTTCGATAACATCTGTAACATACAAGAAAACATCTGCATCTTCGAAAGAAGAAACAACTCCATTCATCATACGTTCCTGAAGCTTGTAATGTGGTTTAATAATCCCTGGAGTGTCACTATAAACAATTTGAAAATCGTCGCCACTAACAATTCCAAGTATTCTATGACGTGTAGTCTGTGACTTATTTGTAATAATTGACAAACGTTCGCCAACTAACTCATTCATTAGTGTTGACTTTCCTACATTTGGATTCCCTACGATATTTACGAAACCTGATTTATGCATAATTATAATTTTCTACAAAAATGAGAATAATTATTGAAATACTGGTAATAAAGTTTGAAATTTGAAATTTGAAATTTGGAATTCGGAATTCAGAATTCAGAATTCGGAATTCAGAATTCGGAATTCGGAATTTGGAATTCGGAATTTGGAATTCGGAATTCGGAGTTCGGAGTTAAGCTTTAATCCGCAAAACTTATTACTATTTAACAATACATCAGGTTACTAGATTTTAACTATCTTTACAACAAAACAATAGAAAATGAACATAGAACAAATACGAGAATACTGCTTGGCAAAAAAAGAAGTTATCGAATGTTTTCCTTTTGATGAAGACACATTGGTTTTTAAAGTCGCAGGTAAAATGTTCGCTTTATCTGCATTGGAAAGAGGTAACAACATTGTCTTAAAATGTGATCCAGAAAGAGCAATCCAGTTAAGAGAGAAGTATACTGAAATTCAAGCAGCCTGGCACATGAACAAAACCCACTGGAATCAGATCAATCTCAATGGTCAAGTTCCTGACGCATTGATTATTGAACTTATAAACCACTCCTACGATTTAATTGTTGCTAAATTACCTAAGAAAATTAGAACTGAATTATTTAGTTAAACAAATCGAGTTTTACCAATTCACAAACTCATTAGCTCCTTAAATAAAAAGACTAAATTGATTTTAAAAATTCATCCACCGCTTCCTCTTTTGTAGCCCATGAACAAACTAAACGTACAATAGAAGATGTTTCATTGCGTTTTGCCCAGACGTAAAAACCAAACTTCTCTTCTAATTTTTCGATTAAATCTGTTGGAAATATAGGGAATAATTGATTCGATTCTGGTTCACTAAAAAATTCATACCCTTTCTCTTTGATACCTACGGCGAGCTTAAGAGCCATTTCATTTGCATGTTTTGCAAGCTTATAATAAAGACCATCAGTAAAAAGCTGCTCAAACTGAATTCCAATAATTCGTCCTTTTGCAATCAATGCTCCTTTTTGTTTCATATTATAGCGAAACATTTTCTTGAGTTCAGGATTATTTATGACAATAGCCTCCCCCAATAGAGCTGCATTTTTTGTTCCTCCAATATAAAAAGCATCAACCATAGAACTGATTTCTGCCAATGTCATATCATTTTTTGGAGAAGTAAGAGCTGTTCCTATTCTAGCTCCATCAATATACAAATACAAACCATGTTTTTTACATGTATCTGATAAGGCCTTAAGTTCTTTCTTTTTATAAACAGTCCCCAGTTCTGTCGTATTTGAAATAAAAACAACTTTTGGGACTACCATATGCTCGTCGTAATGAAATTCTACCATTTCGAGAACCTGTTCGGGCAAAACTTTTCCAGCATGTGGTTCTACCAAATTTATTTTATGTCCTGTATACTCAATAGCACCAGCTTCGTGTACTTCTATATGTGCAGTTTTTGCAGCTACAATCGATTCGTATGGTTTTAAAAACGCTGACATACAAAGCAAATTAGACTGTGTCCCACCAGACACAAAGTGAATCTCTGCATCAGGATTACCAAGCTCTTTGCGTATCATTTCTGCTGCATTTAAACTATACTCATCTTCACCATAGCCATCTTGCTGGCTAAAATTTGTATCAGCAAGTTTCTTTAGTATTGATGGGTGTGCTCCCTCACTATAATCATTTAAAAATTTAATAATTTCCATTTCTTAACTAATTTGTAAATCGTTCAAAAATAACATTAGAATCAATAATATATCGCATGGTTGCGTGAGTCTTAGTATGCTCAGAGTTTCCAAGATGTTTGTACAATCTATTTACTTTCGGATTATAATCACCAATCCAGGACATTTCCATCTCTGTTACACCTTCGCTAATCATCCCTTGCGACATTTTTAAGTATAAAGCTGACAACAATCCTGATTTCTGATAATCTTGATTTATTCCAAAAACAAGAAGTCGTGCTCGTTTAATAGTTTTTAGTCTTTTAAGAAGCCTAATTTTATTTAGGGTATTCAATTTACCTTTAAAATCACCAATAATTTCATTCAAATCTGGTAAAGCAATCGCCATCCCAACTGGGTAATTATCTTTATAAGCAATCCAGATAAATTTCTCTTTAATAATTGGTTTTAACGAAGCAACAACACCATCTAAAAATTTCGAATCTGATTGCTGATAATCAGCATGAAACTGAGACCAAACATCGTTAAAAATTGTTGTGATATCATTTACATATTTATCTAATTTGTCTTTTCGAATATAATCGTATATAAACTCACCATTATCAATAACATGTTGAGCAAATCGAACTATACGATCAGGAAAATCCTTAGTTAAATCAACATGGTAAGATAACTGTTCAAAATATGTTTGAAATCCGTATGCTTCGAACAAATCTTTATAATATGGGAAATTATATGGCATACCAAAACCCTGTTTCATATATCCATCGATAAGTATCCCCCAGTGATTAAAATTCTCTCCCGGAACAGTTATAGCATCAACAGCTTGCATTCCGGCAGACTTTAGCCAATCTACAGCAGCATCAAATACTAAATTTGCAGCTTTCTGAGAATCAATACACTCAAAAAACGCAAGTCCACCTGCATACGGATTTTTCTTTTTTGATTTATTTTCAGTCCAAAAAGCTATAAGTCGTGCAACTGGATTTTTTCCATCATATACAACCCAAACATTAAAATCACCAGCTTTAAGTAACTTGTTTTTATTTACATTAAATGTACTTTTGATTTCAGAATCAGGTAAACAAACCCAATTTTCATCATCTTCATAAAGAATATGGGGGACTCTAAAAAAATCCTTTTCCAATTTCTTTCCAAAATCTTTTAATTCAAAATCATTCATCTTCTGATTTTACTAAGTAACCTTAAAATCTCAAGATACAACCACACAAGAGTGAGAATTAGCCCAAATGCAGAGTACCACTCCATATATTTGGGTGCACCTGTTTTAGCTGCTTCATCTATAAAACTAAAATCTAGAATAAGATTAAAAGATGCAATTATTACAATCACAAGACTTATTCCAATACCAATTGGTCCACCATCATGAATATATGGCATTGTAGCGCCAAACATATTCATTATAAATGATGCTAAGTAAACAACAGCCACACCTCCTGTTGCAATTACAACTCCCGATTTAAACTTCTCGGTAGCTTTTATCATTTTAGTTTTATATGCGAACAACATAATCCCAAGAATTGATAATGTTACTAAAACTGCTTGCAAAATAATTCCTGGCAACACAGCATTGTACATCATAGAAATAGCTCCAAGAAAAAAACCTTCTGCAGCTGCATATAAAGGAGCTGTGACATATGCATATTTCTTTGCAAAAATTGTAATCATTGCCAAAACAAAACCTAAAATCGCTGATGGCCATAAATACATTGAAATAAGATTGCTCCCAGCAGCAGTTAAATTCCAGGAAAAGCTTGCTGTTGCAACTAAAATCAAAAACAGAATTATTGTTTTATTTGCTGCTCCTGAAATTGTCATTGATCCTTCACCAACTTGTTCGCGGAAAGCATTTTTAGAAAGAGCTGGATTAGAAGTACTTGTAAATCTCATATTTTTTAAAATTATATTATATTAATATTATAAATGACAAAAATACGAAATTCTTTTCCAACACAATTCAATTTTAAAGCAAAAACGCAATATGCACAGAGCATGTTTTGCAATAATTTGTGAGTCAATAAGATAGAAAAAACAGTAGATTAATTACTCATGAATCAAAAAACATTATAGCACCAAACACCAAACACCACTACAAGCATTGATACCACGAGTAATTACCAGCTATTAAAATACATAAAATTAATTGCGTAAAAAATGCTGATTTATTCAAAATTATATTATTTTTGCAGTCCGTTTGGTCATCCAGCCATGGGTTAAATAAATTATTTAACAAATTTTAAAATACAGAATTGTGAAAACATTAAAGTACAGAACACTATCAGCAAATAAAGAAACTGTCACAAAACAGTGGTTTGTTGTTGATGCTGAAGATGAAGTTTTAGGAAGACTTGCAGCGAGAGTTGCATTCGTGCTTCGTGGCAAGCACAAAACTGACTTCACTCCTCACGTAGATTGTGGAGACAATGTAATTATTATCAATGCTGATAAAATCCGTTTAACAGGAAAGAAACTAACCGACAAAGTTTATATCCGTCACTCTGGTTATCCAGGTGGACAGAAAAAAACTACTCCTATGGAGATGTTAGAAAAGCATCCTGAAAGAGTAATTGAAAAAGCTGTTAAAGGAATGTTACCTAAAAATCGTTTAGGTGCTGATTTATTCAGAAATTTATATGTGTATGTTGGTACAGAGCACAAGCATGAAGCTCAGAAACCAGCTAAGTTGGACTTAAATACAATTAAATAAGCATTATGGAAGTTTTTAATGCAATAGGCCGTAGAAAGGCAGCTATAGCTAGAGTATATCTTAGCGAAGGCAAAGGAAATATTACCGTAAACAATAAGAAAATGGAAGATTATTTTACAGTTATGCAACTGCAATATATTGTAAAACAACCTTTCTTAACTATTGACAAACTTAACGATTACGACGTTAAAGCTAACCTTGATGGTGGTGGAATCAAAGGACAAGCAGAAGCATTACGTTTAGGTATCTCAAGAGCATTGCTTAAAGTAGATCCTGAATACCGTGCAAGCTTGAAGCCTATGGGATTCTTAACTCGTGATCCAAGAGTTGTTGAAAGGAAAAAACCGGGACAAAAGAAAGCTCGTAAAAAATTCCAATTCAGCAAGCGTTAATATTTTTATTGAGAATTATAAATCGAGTTTAGTATCTAAATTGCAGGGATTGTTTTATAAACCTACCATGCAATTGTTACTACAGAACGTAAACTTAAATTATTAGAAAATGTCAAGAGTAAATTTTGATCAATTACTAGATGCAGGTGTACACTTTGGTCACCTAAGACGTAAATGGAATCCATCAATGGCGCCATATATTTTTATGGAGCGTAATGGTATTCACATTATTGATTTGCACAAAACTGTTGCTAAAGTAGACGAAGCTGCAAGTGCAATGAAAAACATCGCAAAATCAGGAAGAAAAATTCTTTTTGTTGCGACAAAAAAACAAGCAAAAGATATCGTTGCTGAAGAAGTAAAAAAGATTAACATGCCTTACGTTACTGAACGCTGGCCTGGAGGTATGCTAACAAACTTTCCTACAATCAGGAAAGCTGTTAAGAAAATGACTACTATCGACAAAATGCAAGCAGACGGTACTTTAAATACGATGTCAAAACGTGAGAGATTACAGGTTACTCGTCAGAGAGCAAACCTAGAGAAAAACCTTGGTTCTATCTCTGATCTTTCTAGATTACCAGCAGCTTTATTCGTTGTTGACGTAATGAAAGAAAACATTGCTGTTAAAGAAGCTATCAGATTAGGTATTCCTGTATTTGCAATGGTTGATACAAACTCTGATCCTAAACCAATTGATTACCCAATCCCTGCTAACGACGATGCTTCAAAATCTATCCAGATTATCGTTAATGCAATGTGTCAGGCAATCAAAGAAGGTTTAGCAGAAAGAGGTGCTGAAAAAGAAGCTGCTGCTGCAGAGAAAAAAGCTGCTCCTAAAAAGGACGATGATGCTAAGCAACCTGCTAAGAAAACAAGAGCAAGAAAAACGACTGCTGTAAAAGAAGAAGTTCCAAAAGCTGAAACTAAAGATGCAGACAAAACAAAAGAATAATAGTAATATTTAAAATCATAGAACAATGACAAAAATAGCCGCTGCTGATGTAGCTAAATTAAGAAAAAGTACTGGTGCTGGTATGATGGATTGTAAGAAAGCATTGGTTGAATCTGAAGGTGATTTTGAAAGAGCTAAAGAACTTATTCGCGAAAAAGGGTTATCTATCGCTAACAAAAGAGCTGACCGTGATGCATCTGAAGGTGCTGTTATTGCTAAAACAGTTAACAACAATACTGTTGGTGTAATGATCGCTCTTAACTGCGAAACTGATTTCGTTGCAAAAAATGATGATTTTGTTGCTCTTGCTAACACGATCCTTGATGCTGCAGCTGAGAATCTTCCAGCAAATGTTGATGAACTTAAAGCTATCGAAATCAATGGAAAAACTATTGCTGATATAGTTATCGAAAGAAGTGGTGTAACAGGTGAGAAAATGGAAATTGCTCACTACAGCAAAGTTGAAGCGACTCAAGTAAGTGCATATATCCACATGGGGAACAAACTTTCTACTTTAGTTGGTCTTAATAAAGAAATTGACTCTCAAATCGGCCTTAACATTGCTATGCAAGTTGCTGCAATGAATCCAGCTGGTGTTGACAAAGATTCTGTTTCTCAAGAAGTAATTGACAAAGAATTAGAAATTGGTCGTGAACAAGCTAGACTTGAAGGTAAAAAAGATGAACTTCTTGACAAAATTGCTCAAGGTAAACTTCAAAAATTCTTCAAAGAAAACACTCTTTTAAATCAAGAATTTGTTCAGGTTGGTAAAATCTCTGTTAGAGATTATCTAAAACAACAAAATCCTGAATTAACTGTTACTGAATTTAAAAGATTTGGATTATCAAATTAATATTTTCACAATAACAAAAAAGCCTCTGATTTATCAGGGGCTTTTTTTATGCTGTCCTTTAATATTTTAAACCTTTCTGGTCAGCAGATTATGATAAAATCAAATCTACATCATTGGCATTCCACCACCTTGTTGACCACCTTCTTCGCCTCTATCTCTTCTAGGTTTGTAATCGTTTATTCTATATGTTAAGCCTAATTTTAATCTAAAACCACTGATAAGATAATTTGTAGAGGCTAGTAGGTTTCCATTTACAGTTTCACTAACCCAATATTTAGAGTGTACAATATTATCACAGCCTAATGATACAGAGAATTTATTTTTATAAAAATCTTGTTTTATGGCAGCACTAAGTGTATAGAAATTTTTGGTAGTGCTGTACAACTCAACTCTTGGTCCTGAGAAGTACCCTGAAACCTGAAAACGTGTTTTAGTTTTAGGATACGTATAACTAAGGTTTAGCCATGCATTATAGTTAAATGCTTCTTTACTGATAGTTCCTGAGTCTGTTGATCCTTCCAATGCATAATAATAAAAGCTTCCTCCAGTAGCAAATGTAATAGCTTTGAACAATTTAACATTAATCATTGCCTCTAAACCTGTTGAATAATCCTTATCAATATTGTCGAAAGTAGTAACACTTACCATATTCGAAGTATCTGACAAATAAATAATTTGGGATATATTATTATTAGTTTGACGATAAAAAGCCTCCAAAGAAAGATAATTCATCCCTTTAAAAAAAGAATAGCCTAGCTCATAAGAATCTGTAAATTCTGGAAGAAGTTCAGGGTTTCCTTTTCTTACCATACTTAATCCAATTATAGTCGTTTGAGGATCTAAATGCCAAGGATGTGGTCTGGTTATTCTTCTACTATAGCTTGCAAACATCTGATTCCCTTCATTAAACTTACGAGACAAATGTATTGTTGGAAAAAATGATAAATCTTCATTCCCAAAATCGGCATTTGTAATTGTCTTAGTATATAACCTGTTTGTATATTCCATTCTTAATCCCAGTTTATAGCCAATTTTAAGAACTTCTCCACTATAAGTAGAATAAAGCGACTGGATATTTTCATATGAGTCTAATGGGTTTAATCTAGAGCTATCTATAACACGAGTTTCTCCTCCTGGCTCAATAAGGTTAAAATAATCGTACTTACTTGACGAATTAAACATATTTAACTTATAGCCAGCTTCTAGTTTCCCTCCAAAAATTGGATTAATATAATTTAGTTCTAACTGACTTCTACTATTATTGTCCTTTTCTTCTGCATTATTACCAAAATTAGTTACCCCATTAGCAGCAATATAATCATTCTCATAACCAATTAAATAATCAGAATACCTCTCAAATGAACCTCGATCATATGTCCCAATAATATTAATTTCATGCCCGTCCTTCTTAAATTTGTGTTGATAATCGAGATTGACTTTATAATAATTATTGAATAAATCCATTGTTGTAGTCTGATCATATAAATATGAGTAGGAATTAGTGTTTATCAAACTCAAAGCCTCAAAGCGATTCGTAGATTCTGTAATATTTCCATGGCCCCACTTACCTACACTCCCAGATACAGTTAATAAATCTTTATCTGTTATAGACAAATCTGCCCCCATTCTTACATTGTAATTCTCATTTTTCCACACACTTTCAAAATCAGTTTTTATTTGAATCATAGAATCCGGTAACATTGTTTGTTGTGTGAGGTCTCCGCTACCAGGATGATTATGTTTTCTATAATTGGCACCAAAAAAGAAGTTTACTTTTTCTCTTCTAATATTAAAAATCAAGTTTTCAGAAGTATTATAAGTATCCAGAACCTTCCCAAAGTTTAATGATACCATTCCGTTTATACCTTTACGTTTTTCTGCCTTAAGAATCACATTTATTATACCTGCAACACCATCAGCCTCGTATCTAGCAGACGGATTAGTAATAATTTCGATTCTTTCAATATTTTCAGCAGGAATAGTTTTTAAGCCATCACTTCCACCAATTATTGATGGACGTCCATCAATTAGTAGTTTAAAGCCTGTATTTCCACGAATACTTACGTTTCCATCAATATCAGTTTGAACAGAAGGCACATTTTTTAATACATCAACAGCTGTTCCTCCAGCTGCCAAAATATCTTTAGTAGGATTAATTATTTTTTTATCAATCTGATACTCTACATGTTTAACCTCAGCTTCAACATTTACTTCTCCCAACATATTAACTGCAGGATCAATAACTACTTTTTCAAAGCCTTTATATGGAACAGATTCTGTAAGTTCAAACTGTTTAGACACAAATTTTTCGAATCCAACAAATTCTACTTCTATATATAAAGTATCAAAAGGTAAATCTTGCATCATAAACTGTCCATTTACATCTGTTATAGTTCCTGTTACAAGACTGGAATCCTTTGCCTGAAAAACAGAAATATTAGCATATTCAACTTTCTGATCTTCTAATGATTCAGTTACAAGACCATAAATCAATCCACCTTCAAAATTCTGAGCTCTTATTGTACTTATGGATATTATCCCTATAAAAAAAAGTGGTAATAATAGTTTCTTCATCGTTGCGTTTTTCTCAAAATAAATAAAAAAAACATACCAAAGCTAGGATTTAACATTGTTTAACAAATATTTAACCTGTTTTATGAATTTCTATTTAACTACTAGCTTCATAGATATAAACTCAAACCCATTTGTCATGTACAGTAAATACATACCAGATTTTAATTCTGAGACATCTATCCTTTGATTATCTGAAATGCTATTTTTTGAGTTAATAACTTTACCAGAAAGATCAAGTATTTTCACATCCCACAACTTATTATCTGGGAAAATAATGGTAAAGTAATTTTGTGCTGGAATAGGATAAATCTTAACGCTTGACTGCTTATATTTTGAACAAATTACATTAAGAGTCTTCAAATAATCAAAAGCTCCGTCAATGTCAACCTGTTTTAATCTATAATAAGCACTTTGATTAAAGGTTTCATCTGTATAAGTGTAATTCTTAATCTGATTTGAATATTCGTCAGAACTTACTTTAGTTATTGTGAACCAATTTTCACTATCATAGGATTTCTGAACTTCAAAATAGTCACTATTAATTTCTGATGCCGTTTCCCAAAACAAAACAACCCCATAATCATTGCAATCATACCAAAACTCTGTTAATTCAACAGGTAAAGCATTATTTTTACTAGCAGCAATACCCCATTTACTCCATCCTGATGTAACTCCTGTTCTTTGGACTAATAATCCATAGGTACCAGAAGCATTTGGTTCCTGATGTGTTCCTCTCGGAGTCCACAATCCCAAACCTTCCTTTTTAAGAGCTGTAAGCTCACAAACGTCATTTATAATATTAAAGCCATTCGGATAAAGTGAGATTGTATATGTACCTCCAGACAAACCATCTGCTGCATCTATTTGCCAATAGCCCTCATCACTATAGTTATCAACTTTAAATTCAGGACATGATCCAACAGCAGGTATAGTAGGGCTATTATCAGAGTTTTGCCACTCCATAGGTATCTCATAAAAATTTGCTGTAAGGGTTCCTCCTGCGATAGGGGCTGATGTGTATTCTACTATAGCAGGTCTAAAATCTGCACCTACACCTAAAGGAAAAATCCCTGAATCATCACCACTATTTAAAGCAGTAGCAAACCATCTTCTTAATGATCCAAATACACTTCCACTAGTATAATCCAACAATCCGGGAACACCTACACTTGTTCCAATAGTAAGCAAATTTGTGTTTGTTGTAATGTCTCCAGATATCATCTCTAATTCATCTTCTACAGTAACATTACTAAGCAAATCAAGATTACTATTGTTGTCTAAAACAACATAATCAAATATTTCACCTCCAAAAGTATTGATATATTGTTCGGTAGTTCCTGTAAAAAAAACAGCACGTTCATTACAATTAAATACACTTCCTGTTCCACGAGCCCAGTTCCCTTTTACAATAATATCCCCACCTGATTTATTACTTAAAGATAAATTTCCGTTGATCGTAATATTTCCATTAACTGTTAATGGATCTGTAATACCAGGGTCAGGAGAACCAAAATCCATATATAAAGATGAACCAGCATCAATAATTAAATCTCCTTCTAAAGCTTTTGCCACACCTATAGCTTCATGAACATAATTAACTGTGGTATTTCCAGAAATTGTTATATCATTAGGATATCCAGGTGTTATTCCAATTGTCCCACTACCAGCTGCTCCCCATTCAACACGTCTATCATAAACAGCACCAGTATTATAAATTAAATGAGATTTAACTCCATATTTAGGAGCATTATTATTTGCATAGCCCCATGTATTTATTTTAAGAGTTCCATTAATTGTAGATTTATATGCCCCAAAATCAACACCTCCATTACTTGCCGAACCATTTATTGTAACATCATTAAATATAGTGGTGGCTGTACCTCCAACTGTACCAATCCCTTCAAAAACAGTAGTACTTGTTCCTGAAGTAATTGTAGAATTATTTGTAATAGAACCATTCTGAGCAATTGTAAAAGTTTTATCTGTCATATTCAAATTACCATCCACCACTAAATAGTATGCTGATGAATTAACATCAACTGTTACTGTATGTGTGGGCATTATAGTAATTGTTTCATCAGCTGATGAAGGAATATAAGTTGCATTTACCCATATTGATCCACTAGTCATTTCCCATGTTGTTAGTGTACTCCAATTTCCAGTCGTTTTAGATCTAAAATTCGATTTTGTGCTGGCGCTAGCTGTTACACTAGCAGAGTAATAAGTATAGTTTTCTGAATAAAATGCGTAATAATACGTTTGACCAGCATCTAGTCCAGTATCAGCAAAAGAAGTTCCGCTTCCATTATAAATTACAGTTCCAGAACCAATCGAATTTCCAATCGAATATAAAGCTCCATTTGTTGGAACAGTAAAAGTTCCGGTAGTATTTCTCACAACCATAACATTTCGCCCATTCCATTTTGACCAAGATAAATCGATTTGGGAAGCTGTACTTTGTGTTGCTGTTTGGGATGTTGGAGGTGATAATATAGAGACAGTCCAGTAAGATGCACTTGCAGCTGTAAAAGTTGTATTATTATTCCATCCTTCATCAGCATAGGTGTACAAATCTCCAACATTTGCTTTCGCTCTACCAACTGCATACCATGTACCCGTAGCTGTAAACTGAAATTCAGCTACATCTCTTCTAACTTTCTTATTTAATCCGCTACCATCCTCGTACCAAAAAGCATCTGCATAATCCCATCCTGTTGTTCCATCAGAATTTTGTCCTATTCCAACTTGTGATGAATTCCATGTATCCTGCCCAATTTCAAAATTAAAATACCAATTACTTCCTGTATTGATTTTATCTCCCAGATAATATGTTCCAATTGGATATCCTGTAGAAATCTCACTTACCCATATTTGTGCTATTGCCTGATTGGACAATACAATTCCAATCCCTGTAAATAACACAATAACAAAAAACTTTTTAAAATATAAAAAAATTATAGAGCTAATGGTTAGGGGAACATTCACATTATTGTCGTTTACTGAATACATACGAAAAACCCTCTCAAACATTTCCTTAAACAAATTTAACAAACTTTCATTAAAAAATAAATCTTTTTTTTAATGCAAGTACTTTAAGGTTAAACAAATAAGAGTTATTAATTGTTGATTAGATAGCTACAACATCATCAAATAAAATGTAGAATCATAATATCAATAATATTTATCAAATTCAGGATAATGGAATATATAACTATTACAGTTCAAAAGAAAGTAGTAATGTGGAGCATATCGGGATCGAACCGATCACCTTTAGACTGCCAGTCTAACGCTCTAGCCAGATGAGCTAATGCCCCAAATTGATTTATATTACTTTTTTATAAATTTTCCCCCAGCAACAGGTAACTCATTACTATCACTGATTCTATAGATATAATTTCCAGCCTTAAGCATTTGTAGATCTAGCACCGAATTATTTGATGTTAAAACTGTCTCAACGACTTTTCTACCATCTATTGAGAATATCTCAATAGCTCCCCCATTAAAATCATCTACTGAAACGTTTAATACTTCACTTGTTGGATTTGGGTATACATTATGATTTAATTTGGTAAACTCAGGAACTGAGCTTAAATATGCATATCTGAATGTCGCTGAATAAACCATATCATAAGCAGTATTGAGTTCTATTTCAGCAAGAGGGCTTTTCATATCTTTGGTCCAATACTTATAAGTACATGTTGTATCTAAAATCGGCAATTCCATAGGTAATTGATCACCTATTCCAGGGATATCAGCCAAAGGGGTATAAACACCTGAAAACTTACTTCTAAGCTTAACATCTGTTCTTGTTCTCAATCTACCGTTTTCTCTCAAATAAGAAAAAGTTCCATTTAGATTAGAATCACCTACAAATTGCATATCCCCAAATTCATCATAATTTACATTCACATTAAGATCCATAACAAAAAGAACTGTATCATATAATCCAGATACAGTAGAATAGTATTCTTCGGGAATGATGGATTCAAATGCTGAAATGTGCTGTTTTTCAATTGCAGTACCTATATCGCTATGATTATCTTCAAAATTAAATGGGTAAGTCCCCAATATCAAGGTATCAACAAACACCAGATTCATTGGGTCGCCTGTCATAGGTAATTCGCCTTGTATTCCGACAAGTTTTATTGCATCATCAGCTATTCCAAGATGCATAACATAACCATCTCTTGTCATATAAGAACATGTAGCCCCTTCGTATAAGCCATTCAAGTCTGACTCAGAAGGATCCTGATAAATCAATGTGTCAATATCAACAAATGGAAAAACGAAATCATCAAAAACCACTGGGTCATCAATAATACTATCAACATGACAGCTTTCACTTTCCTGTTCGTAAGCATAATATATTCTAGGAATTTCATCTCCTAAATCAAAAACATCACTACGTACAATAGTGATTTGACAATAAGAAAAAAGGGCTGTTAACATAACAAACCCAGTAAAAATAGTTTTTTTCATGGTAATAGGTTTTACAAAACAAGTTTAATCATCAAAAACTGTTTGCTCATTAACTTCAATAGTAGTTTCTACAATTTTATCATTTTCAAGAATAAGAATACCAATTCCTCTTCTGGTAAAAGGATTGTGATTATCAGCAGTAACAGTTACTTCAACCTTATAAATAGCTTCGTATTTAAAATCATAAAGTACTTTTCCCTCACTATTTGTCCATTGAGTATCAGCAACTGGTTTTGTTTCATTTAATAAATAAACCATTGTGTGTTCACTATCAGAATTCGCTGCTCTTACAATTACTCTTGCCTCCTCAATAGGTTCACCATCTTCACCAACAACTGTAACAACTGCTTTTGGAGCTTCTTCAGGGCTGCAACTATAATTTGAAACAATCACTCCTGCAAGTATTAAAGCTATAACTGCAATATTTATTATTCTCTTCATAATATCAACATTTTGATTATTTTTGCAATACACAATATTAGTATATTTTTTTATTATTTCAAAAACTTTTTATGTTAAGACGAAATTTTATTATTCCGGTTGCTGTTTTTGCAATTACGATAACACTAAACGCATGCTCTATAATAAACAATCCGGCCAAAATTAAACACTACACCCAAATTGAAACAAGTCAAGGTATGTTTATTATTGGATTATATGAAGGGACTCCTCTCCACAGACAAAACTTTATGGTTAATTGCTCAAACCAAACATACGACAGTACACTTATTTATTCAACTGCCCCAAACAGTATCCACAAAATGGGACTCAATCCTAAAAAGAAAGAGAATTATGTTTTATCAAGAACTACAAATAATTCTAAAATCGAAAATGAAATCCATTCCAAGCTTATCAATAAAACCGGAGCGGTCGGGATGCTACAGTTATTAAATGATCAAAATCCTGAAATGAAATCAAACAATTTTTTATTTTATATAGTTAAAGGAATGAAAATGGATAAAAAGTTACTAAATACACTTGAAGCAAAAAAAAATGCTCCAATAATTGCAGATTACATAACTGATTTTATGAAAGAACCGGGTAAGCAACATTATGATGATAGTCTCAAGTTTTATAAAACCAATAAAGATAAAACAAACTTTCGCCGGTTATATCTCGAACTTACAGATAGTGTAAAGCCAAGAATTACAAACGATGGAATTGAACTGTTTCAGATATCTGATGAACAAAAGAAAACATACTTAGAAGTTGGCGGTGTTCCAATTTATGATGGACAGTATACTGTTTTTGGAGAGATTGTTTATGGCAAAGATATATTATCAAAACTTTCTGATATCAAAACGGGTCTATATAATAAACCAAGAAATGATATTTACATTATATCGACTAAGAATCTCACTAAAAAAGAATATAAAAAATTAAAAAAAACTCTTTTAGTCAACTAAAACACATAAAAAAAGCGTTCTGATAATAATCAAAAAGACGAATAGTATTCACCAATAGAAAAATAATTATGAAGAAAAGAATTCTGTATTTAACACTAATTATATTAGTTTTAATCCCATCAGCATTATTATCACAAGTTAAATCTGAAAACCTAAAAATTAAGAGTTACACTCTAGAAAATGGTTTAAGTGTTTATCTAAATCCAGACAATAGTGTCCCAAATGTTCTGGGAGCTGTAGTTATTAAAACTGGCGGGAAATTCGATCCAGCTAATCAAACTGGGACATCTCACTACCTTGAACACATGATGTTTAAAGGGACAGACAAACTAGGAACAATCGATTTTGAAAAGGAGAAATCGTATATCGATAGCATAACAGTAAAATACGATGAACTTGCAAAAATCGAAGACCCAGAAGCTAGAAAAAAAGTTCAGGGAGAAATAAACAAATTATCTCTTGAAGCAGGAAAATATGCAATTCCTAATGAATTGGACCGAACGCTTGACCAAATTGGCTCAAGTATGGTAAATGCCTTTACTTCAGAGGAAATTGTTGCTTATTTCAATGTGTTCCCGAATAATCAAATGGAAAAATGGCTAATGATATACAGTCACAGGTTCAAAAATCCAGTATTTAGATTATTCCAATCTGAATTAGAAACAGTTTTTGAAGAAAAAAACATGTATATGGATGATTTTTCCAGTAATTTGATTGAGAGTTTCTATGAGAACTTTTACCGTAATCATCCTTATGGAACTCAAACTGTCATCGGTAAAAGTGAACATATCAAAAACCCTTCATTAACAAATATGCGCAAGATGTACGAAACATATTATGTTGCTAATAATATGGCGCTGATTATATCTGGAAACTTCAATGAAGAAGAGATTATTCCTATGATTGAGAAATATTTTGGTGAATGGAAGTCTGGTAAAATCCCTGAGTATCCAGAATATGCGGAAACTGATTTTGATGGAATTGAAAAAGTAGTTGAGCGTATCACACCAGTTAAGGTTGGTTTGATGGGTTTTAGAACTGTCCCGGCAAATCATCAAGACGAAATCGTCCTTACAGTTTGTTCATCTCTACTTAGCAATAGCGCTTCTACTGGTTATCTTGATAAGCTTGGCATCGAAGGTGATTTACTTGAAGCAATGTGTTTTAGCGATGTTAGAAATGACCATGGTGCTCTTGTTGTTCTTTATGTCCCAAAAATCATTGGCCAATCACATAAAAAAGCTTTTAAAATTGTCCACAATGAAATTATGAGATTACATAACGAAGATATTAATCCTGAATTCTTAGAAGCTGTTAAACTAAACCTGATTAAAGAGCATCAACAATCATTAGAAGATCCTACAAACAGAGCTTTTCTAATTGCATCACTTTTTACATCGGATAAAAAATGGGACGAGATTCTAGATTACCCAAATCAAATAAACAAAATCACTGCAAAAGATATCAAAAGAGTATCTGAACTTTATTTAAACGAAAACCTTTTATCATTCCAAAGTAAAATGGGATTTCCTCAAAAAGACAAACTAGAAAAGCCTGGTTTTGATCCAATAATTCCTAAAAACTCTGAAGCAAAATCAAAATTTGCTGAGAAAATTGAGAAAACTCCAGAAAGTAAAGCTAAACCAGAATTTATCAATTTGGAAAAAGATGTTAAGAAAAGTGAAATCAATAAAGGCTGTAATCTTTATTATGTTGAAAATAATATTAACGATATTTTCAACTTAACTATTAAATTTCACAAAGGGACAAACCATGATATGCAACTTAATCAACTTGCTGAGTATCTACAATTAATCGGAACAGAAAAACTGGAACTTACAGAATTCAACAACCAACTTCAGCAATTAGGATGCTCATTTTGGATTGGTGTCGAAGACAACTATTTTACAATTAACATCGATGGGTTTGACAAAAACTTTAAGCAATCTGTGGAAATAGTAATGAGTTTATTAAAAACTCCTCAAGCAGACGATTCAAAACTTAATAACCTTACCCGAAATGCTTCTTTTCTACGAAAATTCGAAAATAGCGATACAGACGAACTTGCAAGTTCAATGTTTGAATATGGGAAATATGGAGATAACTCTTCTTACTTACGCAGAATGACTGCCAAAGAAGTTAAAAACTTAAGTTCAAATGATTTATTAAATCTATTATCAGAGCTTACTAGCGAAAAATATAGCATACACTATAGTGGAACTTTAAATTTTAAAGATGTTGCTGAAACCACAAAGAAAACAATGACTTTTGAACAAAAAGAATCAAAAACTGAGTTTCCAAAATTCTTTAAACGTACAGATTATACTGAAAACACTATAATTTTTCTTGATGACCCAAAAGCATTACAAAGTAAGATTTATTTCTACATTCAGGGACAGCCAAACAAAACAGATGAAAGAGCAATAGCAAAAGCATACAATCAATATTTTGGCACAGGAATGTCTGCTATAGTATTTCAAGAAGTTCGTGAATTCAGATCAATGGCCTATACAGCTTATGCAGTATACAGACCGTCTTTTTTCATTAAAGACCCAGGATATTTCCAGGCATTTGTTGGCACACAATGCGATAAAACTATTGATGCAATTAGCTTAATGGACAGCCTTATCCATCAAATGCCAATCAAAGAAAATCGTTTACCAAATGTAAAATCTGCACTAATCCAGTCTGTTAACAGCACTAAACCTGGTTGGAGAGACTTAAGTTTCCAAATAGAATCATGGAAATTACAAGGATATAAAGAAGACCCCAGAGCTTTGCAATTTAAAACTTATAGCGAACTTAATTTTAAAGACATTTACAGTTTTTACGAAAGAAATATTCAAAGAAAACCTATGCTAATTACTATTGTCGGAAATAAGAAAAACATCGACATGGAAAAACTTGCAAAATTTGGTAATATTATTGAAGTTGATAAAAAGACTATTTTGAATTAATTATTGAGTTTAGAATAAATAATTAGAGTGCCGATTTTTGATACTTTTTGTATAAAAATCGGCACTATTAGCTAACATTTAGCAAATTTTCGTTTAATTGCAAAAATTAAATCTTAAGCAAAATCATTTCCATAAATGATTTATAACACAAATTAATAATTAACATGAAGAAAAGCATTTTATTTAGTATTATAATTCTTGCCTCTATTAGTTTATTTGCACAAGGGACAGTAAAAGTAATGACCTATAACCTATTAAATTTTGGGAATTACCCTCCTTATTGTACAGCTGAAAACAACCCTATTGAGGACAAAGCAGAATATTTAGAAACAATCATTAATAATCAAAATCCTGATATTTTAGCAGTTTGTGAATTAGGAAAAGATCCCAGCTCATCATATACTACTAACTATATTCTTGGAAATTCTCTTAATACAAATGGAGAAACCAGATGGGCAGCTGCTAATCCGACTGACATATCAGGTTCATATTTAATTAATGGTCTATTTTACGACAAAAACAAATTTCAATTAGTCTCACAACCAGTTGTTGACACTGATGTTAGAGACATCAATATTTATAAACTAAAATCATTACAAACAACAGAAACTACATATTTAAATGTTGTTGTACTGCACTTAAAAGCAGGACAAGACGATCAAGCTGCAAGAGCAGATATGGTATCTGAATTAACTGACTATTTTACAAATTTAGGAACTTGTGAAAATTTCATTATTGTTGGTGATTTTAATGTCTACACATCTAGCGAAAGTGCTTTTCAGATGTTAGTAAACCCGTCAAACCCAAGCTATACTTTTCATGATCCGATAAATCAGTTAGGCAACTGGAACAGCAATTATAATTATCGTAGCTATCACACCCAATCTACTCGTGAATACTCATCAAACGATTGTTTTTCATACGGTGGGATGGACGACAGATTTGATTTCATTTTAATCAGTTCTTCAATCAAAGACGGGACTGCAAATATCAACTATATAGACGATTCGTATTGGGCAGTTGGTCAAGATGGCAATCATTATAATGAATCTATAAATGATGGTTCAAATAATACATTACCGTCAAATGTTATAAGTGCTCTATATAATATGAGTGACCATTTACCTGTAGTTGCAGAATTCCAGATTGACGACAATAGTAGTATTATAAGCCTTTCTACAACTGCCGATTTTTATGCTAATGTTGTTAATCCAAGCGATGGATTAATCAAATACCAGCTAAAAACAAACTTAAACACAAATGTAGAAGTTAAGATTTTTACAAGTGTTGGTCAGGAAATATATCGTTCAGAGATTAACACAAAAGATTCCGAAACTTATACTCACGACATTTCAAATTTTGCAAATGGGATTTATATTATGACATTCGAAGGCGAAGGAATTTACCAATCATACAAAATAGTAAAGAAGTAAAGTAATGAAACCTGATTACTCGACAACATTAAAAAAACTACGAAAACTAAATCCAAAAAAACTTGACAGCCTGTTTCATGAATTACATGATCAGACTTTTGAGCATATTGACTGCCTTGACTGTGCAAATTGCTGCAAAAGTTTAGGTCCAAGATTAAGTGATGTTGACATAAAACGCTTGGCTACACATCTAAAACTAAAAGAACAAGATTTTATAGCTCAACATTTAAAAATTGATGAAGATAAAGACTATGTTTTTAAGTCAATGCCTTGCCCTTTCCTAATGGATGATAATTATTGCATGGTTTATAAATCACGTCCAAAAGCCTGTAGAGAATACCCTCATACAAATCAGAAAAACATTAAAAGCATATTGCGACTCTGTGTAAAAAACGTACCTACATGCCCGGTTGTTGAAGAAATTTTGGATGAAATAGATGAGTACTTGTAGAATGAACTAAAGTACTTGAAATACTTAAAGTGTTCTAAAGTACTTAGAGTTAGAAGTATCTGTATTCAGAGAATAATTTTCAAAATTGCATATACCCTATTCACTCCGAATTTTCTTTACTTCTTTTACAAATCAACTTTTCCCATTCTACATATAGCACATTGTAAAAGATTCACTAATTTTGTAAAAACATTACATTATGCTGACACTAATAAAAAACGCCACAATAATAAACGAAGGAACAAAGAAAATTGCTGATGTTCTAATTAAAGATGATAGAATTGATAAAATATCTTCCAACAACGACATAAACGTTAAAGCCGATAAAGTAATTGATGCTAGTGGTTTGCTCCTACTTCCTGGTATAATTGACGATCAGGTGCATTTTCGTGAACCTGGAATGACTTATAAAGGAGACATTTTTTCGGAATCCCGTGCTGCAGCTGCTGGTGGTGTTACTTCTTTTATGGAAATGCCAAATACAAAACCAGCAACAACAACAATAGAATTACTAAATCAAAAATTCGATATTGCAAAAAATAATTCTCTTGTAAACTACTCGTTTTTTATTGGTGCAACAAACGACAATTGCGATTTAATTTCCAAGATAGATCCTAAAACCGTTGGTGGAGTAAAAATGTTTCTTGGCTCATCAACAGGTGATTTACTAGTAGATGAAAAAAAAGCTATAGAAAAAATACTATCAAATTCTCCAACAATTGTAGCTGCTCACTGCGAAGAAGATTCTGTAATCAATAAAAATTTGGAGTTTTTCAAAAATAAATTTGGAGACAACATTCCAATAAAACATCATCCGAATATTCGCTCAGAGGAAGCGTGTTATGTCTCATCATCAAATGCGGTAGAGTCTGCAAAAAAAACAGGTGGACATTTACACGTTTTTCATTTAAGCACAGAAAAAGAAATACAACTACTTTCAGATAAGCCATTAAGTGAAAAGAAAATTACCAGTGAAGTTTGTGTTCACCATTTATGGTTCAACGATCAACAGTACGAAACTCACGGAACAAAGATTAAATGGAATCCTGCAATAAAAAAAGAATCTGACAGGCTTGCACTTATTCAGGCATTAAAAGATGGCAAAATTGATGTAGTTGCTACCGACCATGCTCCTCACACTATAGAAGAAAAAGACAATATATACACAAAGGCTCCATCTGGTGGACCAATGGTACAACATTCACTGCTTGTTATGCTTGAACTTGCAGAACAAGGACATTTTTCTTCCGAAGACGTTGTAAAATGGATGTGTCATAATCCAGCAGAACTATTCAAAATTGATTCCCGTGGTTTTATTCGTGAAAACTATTATGCAGATTTTGTTCTTGTAAATCCAAACGAGGGAATAACAGTTAACAAAAATAACATCCTATATAAATGCGGATGGTCTCCTATAGAAGGGACAAAATTTAAAAACAAAGTACAAACAACTTTTGTTAATGGAAAGATAGTTTTTGATAATGGCAAAATTATTGATAGTCAAGCTGGAGAAAAACTTATTTTTAACAGATAAGTATGTAAAGAAACAAGAATCAAGAATCAAGAATCAAGAAACAAGAAACAAGAAACAATTAAAATAAGCAGATATGAAAGCTATTTTCTTTTTCACCTTAATATTTATTAGCATTTACAGTTTTAGTCAGCTTAATCAAACCAAATTTGACGAAGAAAAAGATCAGGAAATTCTTTGCGGAGAGTGTAATATTGACGGTTTTTCACAGGGCGAATTCGCAAGTTGGTTCTTTCAGGAATATGAAAATTATGAAGTCGCAGATATTCATTTTAACCCTAATTATAAAATTCCTTTCGATAGTATTTATGTTTTCCTCGGAACTTGGTGTAGCGACACACAAAGGGAACTACCTCGTTTTTGCAAAATTATGGATCATGAATATTTTCAAGGTACAAATGTAAGATACTTTGCTTTTGATGGGAATAAACAAAATGGAGTTATTGATACAGATGAATATTATGTACAATTTCTTCCAACATTTATTTTCTATTACAAAGGCAATGAGCTTTGCAGGATAGTGGAAACTCCTCACTATAGTTTAGAAGAAGACATAATGGACTTATTGATGAGAATACAGGATTTGTAGATATTTTGTAATCAGATGAAAAGTAATCAGTGATCTGTTGAATAACTGGTTTACTGTTTACAAGTCAAACCTCAACTGTCCTGGGGTTGCGTCTACTACAACGACTTCAGGTTCACTATTTTCGGCGACTTTTATTTCTTCATCACAATCTGAATTAAAACCACAAGCCTTTAACATTTTAAGTTTTTCCACTGTTGGTTCAGATTCTATTTTTGCAAGAACTACATAATAAACATCAGTTAAAAGATTGTCAGTATCTGTTCTGATACCATCAATATTTTCAACTTCTGCTTGCTTTACATTGTATGTATTATTTTTTACTCTTACAGCCTCGGCAAATTTCTCCACCCAAACCTTAACAGCACCAATACTTGGATTTGTAAAATACTTTCCTCCTGCAGTGGTTCTTCTTAAATCGTCCTCAAATAGTTTTTCAGCAACACTTAACAACTGCACATCTGATTTTATTTTTGGAATATCAAAGGGATAGTTTAAGCCATATGATTCTGCAACGTTTTTAGGCAATTCTCCCCTTTCGATAGACATTGAAATTGTCTGAAAATAATGCTTAATAAATATCGAAGCCTTATTAAATAATTTTAAAAATTCTTCATTTTTTTGTTTTTCCTCTTCTTTAATAAACTCATCATAAGCTCTTATTTTATCAAAAATATCAAAATATTTTGCTGCACGTTGTAATAAATGATCATCAAATTCAGATTCCATTTCAGTATCTGAAAAGATTAAATCATCACACTTTTTAAGTATAGTGTATCTCTCTATATCTGTATGTTCAAAAATCGGCCTAAGCATAAAAACGCAATTCTTTTGCAAAGGTAAAATGATATATCTAAATATTTGTTTACAAAAACTTAAAGTATTTAACAGTTTTTTGTTTATTTTTCCACAGCAAAACTTTACTTCTGTTTAATAATTAAAACATTAATAGTTATCATAGCAGAGAACTCTCATAAAGTTTTTCATTAATTTTGTTTATTGTATTAATAAAAACTTTATGTAATTTTGTGAACGAAAAATTATTTGAATGAGATTTAAAAGAATATTATTAAAGCTAAGTGGAGAGTCGCTTGCCGCGGATAACAAGCAGGGAATAGACGAGAATCGCCTTATGGACTATGCTTCTCAGATAAAAGAAATTGCAGATTCTGGTATTCAAATCGGAATTGTTATTGGAGGGGGAAATATTTTCAGAGGCTTATCGGGTCAGGATAGAGGTTTTGACAGAGTAAAGGGAGACCAAATGGGTATGTTAGCAACTGTTATCAACTCACTTGCTCTTAGTAGTGCTCTTGAGTCAATCGGACAAAAATCTCAGGTATTTACAGCTTTTAAGATAGAATCTTTAGGTGAACGTTTTAGCAAATCACCAGTAATGCAAAAGCTAAACAATGGAGCTGTTTGTATTTTCTCAGGAGGAACAGGAAATCCTTATTTCTCAACTGATACCGCATCTGCATTAAGAGCTATTGAAATTGAAGCTGATGTATTTCTAAAAGGAACAAGAGTTGATGGAGTTTACACAGCCGATCCTGAAAAAGATCCAAACGCTGTTAAATTCAATATAATTAGCTTTGACGAAGTATATAAACGTGAATTAAAAGTAATGGATTTAACATCTTTTACTTTATGCAAAGAGAACAATATGCCTGTTATTGTGTTTGATATGGATACAAAGGGAAACCTAAAAAAGGTTATGACAGACGAAAAACATGGCACTTATATAAGTAACGAAATTTAAAAAATAAAAATAAAATTATGGAAGAGCTGGAATTATACATGGATGCTGCAAAAGAAGGAATGGAATCTGCAATAGCGCATCTTAACAGAGAATTAGGAAAAATTCGTGCCGGTAAAGCATCTCCATCGATGCTTGACAGTGTTAAGGTTGATTATTACGGAGTAATTTCTCCAATTTCTCAGGTAGCAAACGTTACAACTCCTGATGCAAAAACTATCTTCATCCAACCATGGGATAAATCAGTATTGCCAATAATCGAAAAAGCTATCATGCAGGCAAACTTAGGATTTAACCCTGCAAACAATGGTGAAGTAATTAGAATTATTGTACCACCACTTACAGAAGAACGTCGTTTACAACTTGCAAAACAAGTAAAAGCACTTGGCGAAAATGCAAAAATTACTGTTCGTAATCAGAGACGTGATGCAATCGAAGAATTTAAAAAGCTAAAAAAAGACGGCTTATCAGAAGATCTTGCAAAAGATGCTGAAAGTAATGTTCACAAAATCCACGAAGATTACATCAAAAAGGTTGATGAAATTGTTGTTGTTAAGGAAGAAGAACTAATGACTGTATAGTTCTAAAATTCGGAGTTCGGAATTCGAAATGCGGAGTTCGGAATGCGGAGTTAGGAGTTCGGAGTTTACAACTCCTTTTATAAGCGAAACTTTAAGATATTTTCGGCACTTTAATTCTCCATAAATTATTAGATATGAAGAATTAAAGTGTCGTTTTTTTAATTAATATAAATAACCCTATATCTTCTTCTTAGGTGTTGTTGCGATAAAACTTTTTAAATAAAACGGTTCGAAATAAACCAAATCAACTATTTTGTCTTTCTTAAAATAATTATTTGATATTTCTGTCATATATTCTGCCGAAGGAAAAATATTGCCATCGAAGTCATTTTCTGGTTTATCTAAAACATCCTTACATTTTTCTGCTCCATTACCACAAAATAAGATTCTCTTTCCAGCATATTCATCAAATGAATTTTCATCAATAATCATTGCCTCTGTCTCTTTAATAAGAGACATATCTGAATTATAAACAGAACAATACACCTCCATCCGTCTTGCATCAATCATTGGAATAATATAATCATATTCATTTTTCATTGTCTTCGAAGCCATTTCTGCAATAATATGTAAAGTATTAACTGCCACTAATGGGACATCAGATCCAAGACATATTCCTTTTGCAGTACTAACTCCTATTCTTAATCCAGTATAACTTCCCGGACCTTCGCTAATACCTATAGCATCTAAATCTGTAGCTTTTAAATTATTATTCTCAAGAATATCCTTTATAAGAATTGCAAGTATTTTCGAATGTTGACCATGTGCTGACTCACCGTTTTCTAAAGGATTATCAATGATTATATCGATACACTTTCCATCTCTGGCTATAGAAACTGAGCAAATTTCAGTTGAAGTTTCAATATTTAGAATTGTTATCATCCTTGTTTTTTTTACAAATTTAAACAAAAAGCACAAAATTTATAAAAAAAAAACAAATTCTAACACGCTGAATATCTGCCCTTTACGCCTTTAATTAAAATTTTCTTTGACTTCGAAGCCACGTTTTTCATTAAAACACTGTCTTTTATAGTGATATATTTGGTATCAATATTGTTACTATAAAACCAAAATTGCAATTATTTTAATGAAAAAGCTTGTATATAATACGCCTCATGGACAGTTAACTGTCAGAAAAAACGGAGAAATTATTCTGCGTTTCGAGCATATATACATGCAATTAAGCATCAAACAATTTACAGAATTTGTAAGTTTTTTTAACTCAAACATTCAGATTATTGCAGGCAATAATGAAGACGAACGAGAAGATACTTTTTACCATAAATTAATTAAGAACATGAAAAAAGAGTATCGCAACGAATTTCAAAAACTAATTAATGCTCCAATTTATTCTCCAGATGATGAATTCGACATTTTCGATTATCTTAAGATGATGAAAAATAAGCAAATAGGAGTTTTGTCAAAAAACGTAGACTCCAATCTTGTAAAAATAGATTCTGATTCGATCTGTTTAAATTAATGATAATTCGATGTAATTTTTCACAACAGTATTTTTTTCTTAGCAAAAATTTATATCTTTAAGCCTTTATGGCAAAAGGGATACAAAATACTCAAGCTAAATTTGGAACGATGCCAGTTTTCTTAACTGCGTTAAGTACAATTCTCGGAGCAATACTATTCTTAAGGTTTGGCTGGGCAGTTGGTCAAGTTGGATTTTTAGGTGTAATAGGTATAGTTCTGATAGGTCATCTGGTAACTATCCCAACAGCTATGGCAGTTGCAGAAATTGCCACAAACCAGAAAGTACAAGGTGGTGGAGCATATTATATTATATCCAGATCCTTTGGGCTAAACATTGGTGGAGCCATTGGTATCACTTTATTTTTCTCACAAGCAATCAGTGTAGCATTCTATATCATTGCTTTTGCTGAGGCATTTGACCCCGTAATAAAATGGCTAGCTGAATCATATAACTTTGTGATTCCAGATAAAAGGCTCATTAGCATTCCTAGTATGGCAATTTTATCATGGGTAATCCTTAGAAAAGGGGCTAACTCAGGAATGAAAGTTCTTTATGTTGTTGTAGCCTTATTGGTAGGAGCAATAATTAGTTTCTTCTTGGGTAAACCTCTAGATGAAGATGTCGCATTTCACGCAACTACTCATGTTGCAAACAACGAAAGTTTTTTCTATGTTTTCACTATTGTATTCCCTGCTTTTACTGGATTAGCTGCCGGACTAGGTTTAAGTGGAGATTTACGTGATGCTAAAACTTCTATTCCAAAAGGAACCTTATGGGCAACTTTTGTGGGCATGTTTGTCTATATTCTAGCAGCAATAAAATTTTCTTTTAGTGCTAGTCCTGAGGCTTTAAGTTCAGACCAATTGATTATGCAAAAAATTGCCATTTGGGGACCAATAATTCCCGTTGGTCTTGCTGCAGCATCATTATCATCTGCATTAGGTTCGATTATGGTTGCTCCACGAACCTTACAAGCAATTGGATATGATCAGATATTACCACACCTTAAAATGAGTAAATGGCTAGCTAAAGGTAGAAAAAAAGATAACGAACCAATAAATGGTTCATTAATTACAATAATCATCGCATTTTTCTTTGTTGCTATAGGAGATGTAAACTTTGTTGCAGAGATTATATCTATGTTTTTTATTTTTACTTATGGTGCTATATGTCTAATATCATTTTTAGAACATTTTGCTGCTGATCCATCCTATCGTCCAACATTTAAATCTCGTTGGTATATATCTCTTGTTGGAGCAGTTTTATCATTTTGGTTAATGTTTAAAATGAACACAACATATGCATTTCTATCACTAATAATAATTGGTCTTTTTTACTACTTTATAACTTTATCTCAAAAAGACAAACGTGGATTAGAAAAGCTTTTCAGAGGTGTTGTTTTCCAATTAAGCAGAAGCTTACAAATATTTGCCCAACGTGCCGATAAGGAAGATCGAGATGTAAGTTGGAGACCATTTGCAGTGTGTATTTCTAACGACACTTTTAAAAGACGTTCAGCATTTGACTTTATGAGATGGATCTCGTTTAAGTATGGATTTGGAACATATATCCATTTTATTCCAGGATTCCTTAACAGAGACACAAATGAAGAGTCTAAAATTGTTTTGGGAAAACTTATTACACTTGCTCATGGCAGTAAAAATAGAGTGTACTTAGATACCATTATCAGCCCAAGTTACACATCTGCGATTGCTCAAGTTATTCAACTTAATAGTATATCAGGTAAAATAAACAATCTAATTTTATTTGAATTTAGCAGAACAGAACCAGAATCTCTGCAGGAAGTAATTGACAACTTCCCTATTATCAAATCAGCAGACTTTGATGTTTGCATACTTAACACCTCATATAAAGGCTTTGGATATCATCAGGAAATTCATATTTGGATTACCTCTAAGGACTACGAAAATGCAAATCTTATGATTCTTATAGCTTACATTCTGCTTGGTCATCCAGATTGGCACAAAGGACAAATCAAGATCTTTGCTGTTTATCCTGAAAATGAAAAAGAGGAACAACAAAAATTACTTTACAATTTAATAGATACTGGCAGATTACCTATTTCGAAAAACAATATAAACATTGTTGAAGGAGAAGGTGGAGAAACAAATTCAAAAACTATAGAACGTCTATCTCAAGAAGCTGACCTAACAATTGTAGGATTTTTACAGGAAGATATTAAGAAGAATAATGTTAATTTATTTAATGAGTATAAGGATCTTGGAAATGTTCTGTACGTTAGTTCAAATAGAGAAAAAGACATAAACTAATCTGTAAACACGCTGTTTAATACACTCAAAGACTTTATTTCTGGAAACTCGTCCAAGTGAATTTTATAATACAGCAATAATTTTGACAATAGCTGTTTCCGATTTTCATAGCCTGGTTTGAATTCTTTAATACTATCTGTATCTAAAGAAAATAAATCTGACAACATTTTACTTAGATTCGGACTCATAGACTCTTCATCTGTTGTATATACAGGCAAAAACATTCCTTCACGAAGGCTAAAAAAAGGTGTATGTTCCGAATAATTATTAGTAATCTCAAATCCTAAAAGTCTGGCATAATCTTTTAAAAACAACAAATGTAAATTATGCGATGGCTCATCATTCTTTTCCAAAGATTTGATTATTTCTAACAAATACTCAAACAAATCCTCATCGGCCTGATTGTCGCTACAAGTTTTTCCTACTACTTCAGCGATGAACAGAGCTATTGAACTTTTGAAAACATCTGTGCAGATATTGTATGTAGAAAAAGCCGTACTGCAATGTTTAATATTCTGAATATTTCTGCTAGCTTTCTGACTTATTTCTGTTTCAATAACATTTAAAGGATAGAACAAACCTGGTTTTACGACTGCTTTTTTTGCTTTAGGGATACGAATAAACACTGTAACTTTTCCAACTTCTCTGGTAATAAGATTTGCGATATACGATGTATCGTTATACTTAATTTTATTTAAAACAACAGCTTGTGTTTTAATTTCCATCCTAATTAATAAATAGAATTTTAGTTATATCGGTTTTCGATCCGGTTTCATTAGTTGAGAATACAAGGTAAACTCCTGTATGCACTTTTTCTCCATTCATATTTTTTCCATACCAAACTGCAGATCCACCTTCTGATCTTGTTTCATAAACAATATTTCCAGATATATCCGTTATTTTCACATAAGATCCGGCAACTAATCCAGAAATTGTAATAGGTCCGGTATAATCTGGCTCAACAGGATTTGGAAAAGCATAAACTCCATTATAATCATCAGATGGTTCAGTAGCTGTATTACGATATGATATTATCCCACTTGCAGTTCCAAAAAAAACTTCGCCAGTTTCTGGGACAATGTCCATAGTAAGGATATTATTATCTAGAATTGGGCTATTTTCAGTTGTAAAATGGTGAATTTCTTCAATTCCATCCTCACTGGTGTAATATACGCCTCCTGTTTGTGTTCCGAACCATTTTCTATTTGCACCATCAACAACAATTGATGTTACAATTTCGTTTGCTAAAAGAATATCTGCATTATCAGTTCCATCATTTCTAGGTATTTTCACCTGATTTCCATTTAAAGTACCTGATTCAAAAACATCCTCTGGATTATAATAAACTACCACACCCTTATTAGTCCCAACCCAAATATATCCATCTTTATCCTCAGCTATAGAGTAGACTTCGTTACTTACAATTTCTCCATCTTCGTTTATAACACTAAGTTTTTTGTATCTATCATCTGATTTAGTAGTATATGTTCCGTTCTCATCAAAAGCAAAAAGGCCAACACCTTGAGGCAATATTGCCCATTTATGATTATTTTGAGTAACAATTATTTTTCCAATATTAATGCCTCCCACAACAGAGTAATCAATCCCATACCACTCATTTTCAGTTGTAAGAACATGAAATTGAGGTGTAGACAATGAATTAGTAACCCACAGATTACCTTCCTCATCAAAATCAAGACCTCCAATTCTTAAATATGCAATACTTGCCATAGGCTCCAAACTAGAATTTGTCTCATCATAATACTTATACAACTCATTATTTCTCATTTCAACTAAACCATAAACCCAAGATCCTAAAAAATATCTATCTGGATCATTAGGATCAATTTTCACACACACAAAATCTCGATAATCAGCAAAATCAGCATGAATTTTATAATCATATGAGTCCCACATTTGATCTGAAAATTCATAATACATTGCTTTATCCCAATTTGGCCCCCATGATAAGTTCATTCCGCCTGCAACACCAACAATTTTAGAATTAACAGCATCCATATCAAAAATAGAATATTCTTTTGGCCCATTTATCTCAATTTTATCATAATACCACAAATTTGTATTATGTACCAACCCACAAAACCGATCAGCAATCCATAACCCATTATCTCCATCTGACATAATAAATTCTGCTCTTGGCACGATACCTTCATCCTCAAAATTTAACTTCCATATATGTCTCACCTCATTTAAATCTGCATCAAATATTTTAATCCAATAACCTACAGATAAATAAAACTCATTATCATTTCCACCAAGATATTCAACATCATTAAAATCAGGGTTAAAATGATTCCATTGAGCACCATCAAATATCATTATTGTATCTGCATTATTTATGTCTGGAGCATTATAATTTACTAATAAATTTCCATTTATAAAATGCAAATTATCATACGATTTACCTGACATCCAACTAGTTGAAGTACTTACATATTCATCAGTTAATATTTCCCATTTTGAAAAATCTACTAAAGCATTATTTATGTTCCCTTTCAAAACACCTTCATCTGTTGCCAAATAAACATAATCACCTTTAATATCTATTGCGTTTACTTTTAGATTACCTCCATTTTCTCCAACATACCAGGTTTCGATTACCTCAAGATTAATCAAGTCAATTACCACAACACCAAAGCCAAGACCTAAATAAGCTTTTGTCCCTTTAAAATCAATACAATAAATAGCTTTATCACCATTAATCAATTTTCTTTTAATATCACCAACATTAATCACTTCTCCATCCCTTATAAGATCAACATTACCATTTGAGTATCCTAAAACCAAATAGCCTGTGTGCTGACTAAAACCTATAGATTTCACACCAGAGTCACTTAGTCCATTTATTTTAGATAATTTTTCTGTTTCACCAGTTACAGTAGAGTATTTCAGTAAGCCTACATTTGTAAGTAAGTAAACATCATCTCCAGAAATGGCTATCATTTCCCCATAATTGTATGGTAGGTGATCACGCCACTGTCCTACAGCAATTTGTCCTGAACAGAATATTGAGAGTACTAGAAAAAATATGAAGCTTCCTAAATAGTTTAATTTTTTCACATCATTCATTTTAAGATTATTCTATTATAACAGCAAAATACAGAAAATATTTTACAAAACCACTTAATGCTAATAATGTCTCAAAAAATAAAGCATCTTTTGTATTGCTATTGCTCTATGTGAGATTGAATTTTTAACCAAAATTGGTAATTCAGCAAATGTTTCATTTAAACCTTCTGGCTTAAATACAGAATCGTAGCCAAATCCACTTTGTCCTTTTCTTTCTGTAATTATATCGCCTTCAATAATTCCTTCAAAAAAGTATTCTTTTCCATCTAAAACTAAAGAAACAACGGTTCTAAATCTAGCTGATCGATATGGAGAGTCACTTAATTCAATTAATAATTTATCAATATTATCTTCAGAATTCTTATTTTCTCCTGCATATCGTGCAGAATAAACACCAGGAGCTCCATTCAAAGAATCAACTTCAAGACCGGTGTCATCAGCAAAACAATTAATATTATATTTCTCAGCCACATATTTGGCTTTTTGTAGAGCATTTCCTTCGAGTGTTTTCTGATTCTCTGGAATATCTTCGTAGCAACCAATATCTTTTAATCCTACAATTTCAAATCGACTCTCTGATATCTCTCTTACCTCATCTAGTTTATGTTGATTATTGGTAGCAAATACGAATTTCTGTAACATTTTAAAAATCTATATTATTTACAATTTGGCGAATTACTTCAGGAAAATACAAATTGGACATCTCCTTTTTATCAGCTAAATTAAAAGGCATTTTATTTTCTCCAAAACTGCCATGAACCAATTTTCCATGAGCGTTAAATAAACTAAAATGAACCTTTATTGTCCTTTGGCTTTTTGAATTACCGCTAAGATATGGATCTCCATAGTTTCCTTTTATATCAAATTGGTTAACAAACAAAAAATAGTCAATATCCCGTCTGGCAGCAATTTCCTCAAGCACCTCAGGGGAATGAAAAACAATATGCAGATATTTATCTCCAACTGGCTGACGACGACCAACAAGTTCACCATCAACTATACGAGTTTTATAATTCTCCATATCTTCAATTCTCTTTTGTTCTTGTTTCTCGTACTTCTTACGTTGAAAATAATTCATTTTCTCAACATCTTCTGGATCCTCAGGGGTATTTTCCATTGCAAGCCTTAATTCATAACTAATTGATGAATAAAGTCCAGATATATCTTCATTAGCTTGTCGTGTATTATCTGACATAAGATTAACAATTTCACAAGAATCCATCATTGCATTATAAAGTTGCAAATTAAATTGTTCTCTAAAATACATCATAATCTCATCATGGGTCTCACCTGCCTCTGAAGCCATAATGGATGTTGCGTCATTATAATAAATACGTGGATCAAAAGGAACAAGTAAAACACGTTTTGTTTTATTTGCACCGTTGTTAAAATCAAGGTATTCCTGAGCATTTAGAGAAGCAAGAAGAGGAAATACAAAAACTAAAAACAATAAAATTCTATTCTTCATCTTTTCATTTTTTGTGTTTCAACTAACAAAATATTATCCAAATCAGTTAAAACAGATTAATAATATCATTACCAAGCACAAACACCATTAGTGCGAGTAATATTACCATTCCAATAATTTGGACAACTTCCATAAATTTATCGGACATTTTACGACGAGTAACAGCTTCTATCATTAAGAATAAAGCATGTCCACCGTCTAATGCTGGTATTGGCAATAAGTTTACAAATGCCAAAATCATCGAAATAATACCTGTCAGTCTCCAAAATTTAGACCAATTCCATACACCACCATAAACTTTAGCAATTCCTATTGGTCCTTGAAGATTATCTTTAGCTTTTTCTTTACCACTAAAAATCAATCCAAATCCTTTAATATTAGCATTAAGTGACTCAAATGCATCAGACCAACCAAATTTCATTGCTGTAGCAAAAGTATAGTCTTCCATGATAAATTCAGGTCTCGATGCGAAGATCCCAATTTTACCTAACGAGTCTACTTGAATATTAAAAGTATCAACAGATAATTTTGAGTCAAATACAAAACTCATTTCCTCTCCTTTATTAAAGGAGAGTAATTCTCTCATCTTTCCAAAGCTATTTACAGGAATTTTATCGATTGACAATAATCTAGATCCAGAAACAACACCTGCTTCGTAAGCAGGCATGCCTTCAACAAGACTATCCACAATAAAGCTATGATTCTCAAGAGAAATAAATGTACCACCATTTTTTAGATATGAGTACAACGTATCTGTCATTTCCAATTCAAGAGTATCTCCATTTCTATCTACAGTAATTGTCTCAGCAAAATAAAGTTTTGATGAAAAGACATCTTCATATCTCACTGTCTGCTTACCGTCAATTGCAACAACTTTATCGCCAGACTCAAAACCAAGAAAACGAGCATATGGATATGCATAAATACCTTCTTCCACATTATCTACAGGCAAATATGATTTTGTATGAACAAGATGCGACATAGTTAAAATAACTACAGCAGCAACAACGTTCATAAACACACCTGCAAGCATTACAATAAGCCTTTGCCATGCCGGCTTTGCTCTAAACTCCCATTCTTTCGGCTCTTCTTTCATTTGTTTAGTATCAAGTGATTCATCAATCATACCTGATATTTTCACATAACCTCCTAGAGGTAGCCATCCTATCCCAAACTCTGTTTCACCAATTTTTTTACTCCAGATTTTAAACCAAGGGTCAAAAAATATATAAAATTTAGTCACACGAATTCCAAATATTCTACATGCAATATAATGTCCAAATTCGTGGATAACAACTAATAAAGAAAGTGCCAGTATCAATTGTCCGGCTGCAATAAGTGCTGTCATTTAATAATGTTTTTAGATAGTTCCAACGATTTAATTCTGGTAATATTATCTGTGTGTAAACAATCTTCTAAAGTAGGCTTGTTTACATATTCAATAGAGCTTAAAGCTTCTTCTATTAAATCAGATATTCCAGTAAAGCTAATTTTCTCTTTTAAAAATAAATCAACTGCTATTTCATTAGCAGCATTCATAACACAAGGAGCATTTCCTCCTTTTTCAAGGCAATCAAATGCTATTTTAAGATTCCTAAAAGTCTCGATATCTGGCTTTTCAAAATTTAGTTGTGGGTTATCTAAAAAAGAGAATCTATTTTTTTGAGATATCGATCTGTTAGGATAATCCAAAGCATATTGAATTGGAATTCGCATATTAGGCTCTCCAAGTTGTGCTTTAATTGAGCCATCGGCAAATTCTACCATAGAATGCACTATTGATTCTGGGTGAACTAAAACATCTATTTTTGATGCCGGTGTACCAAACAACCAATGTGCTTCGATTACTTCGAGACCTTTATTCATCAAACTAGCAGAGTCGATTGTAACTTTACTACCCATATCCCAGTTTGGATGTTTTAATGCTTGTGCCGGCTTTACTGTTTTTAAAAAATCATACGATTTTCCTCTAAATGGACCACCAGAAGCAGTTAAAATAAGCTTATCAACATTATCAATATTCTCACCTGCTAAGCACTGAAAAATTGCTGAATGCTCTGAATCAACAGGAATAATTGCTGCTCTAGATGTTTTTAATTTTTCAGTAATGATATGTCCACCGACAACCAGAGTTTCTTTATTTGCAAGAGCAATTATTTTATTTGCTTCTACCGCTTTTATTGTTGGCAATAAACCCGAAAAGCCGACCATTGCGGTTAGAACAACATCTACACAATCTAATTGCACTACTTGTTCAATCGACTTTGCCCCACAAAAAACTTTTACTGGGTCATTTTTTAAAGCATCTGATAATTCATCATATTTTGACTCATCAGCAATTACAACAATGTTAGGTTCGAACGTTTTTGCTTGCTTTACCAATAAATCAACATTTGTATTTGCTACGAGTATCTCTGCTTGAAACAAATCGGGATAGTCACCAATAATCTCAAGTGCCTGTGTGCCAATAGATCCGGTAGATCCTAATATAGCTATGTTTTTTTTCTTTTTCACTCAAATATAATATAATCTTCAGGGTCTAAAGTTACACCATTTCTCCACAATTCAAAATGCAAATGTTCACCATTTGTATCTTCTCCAGAATTCCCATAAACTGCAATTGCTTCACCAGTTTCAACAAACTGTCCAGCTTTCACAAACGAAGATTTATTATGTTTATAAACAGACACTAGGTCGTATTTATGCTGAATCATAATAGTGTAACCCGTTTCTACTGTATAATCAGAAAATAAAACCGTTCCACGTAAAGTAGAAACTATCATTGTTTCTCCAGATGAAGCAATATCAGTTCCCAAATGCCCTTCAGCTTTATTATATGAAGACAAAACGACACCTTTTATTGGGGGAAACAATTCTGGTAACACCTCTGATTTCTCTATAGCATACTCAGTTTTATCCTCAATAGTTTTTCGATCATACTTTGGGTTATTAAATTCCTTTATCTGTTCTTTTGTCAAATTTTCCACAGGCACAACAAAGTCCTCATCAATAGGAACATCATTAAAAATTGCATCTCTTAGCATTTTCAAATAAACATCTCTTTGCTCTAACTCGGCTACTAAGCTATCAGTTTTAATTGCATTTTCATAAATAAGTTTTCTGGTTTCCCTATCTGGATATCCAGGGATTAACTGTTTTACAGGAGTGTATACTACTATCAGTGATAATATTGTAAAAAACAAAAGCACCACTCCCAAAATCAGAGATTGCAATCCCAATCTATTAAACTTTAATTTTCTGCTTATATCATAATTGTTACCCTTATAGATTACTAACTGAAACTTTTTAGTAAACCAATTTAACAACCTTTTTCTCTTCTTAATCATTTATCATTAATTTTGTGCAAAGATACTAATAATAACGACTTTACAATCATATCATTATGTCAAAACCCTTAATAAAGTCATAAAAAAAGCCCCGCATTAGCGAGGCTTCTATTATGTATTATAAGAATTATACTAATTCAAGTGCATGCTTAAGATCGTTAATAATATCATCACAATCTTCGATACCTACTGAGAATCTAACAAGACCTTCAGATATTCCTGCAGCTTCACGAGCTTCTGGAGAAAGACCTGCGTGAGTCATTGAAGCAGGATGTTGAATTAAAGATTCAACACCACCTAAAGATACAGCTAACATAGCTAAATGAACATTATCCATCATAGTTTCACCTGCTTTAAAGCCACCTTTAAGGCCAAAGCTAATCATAGCACCAAAACCTGACATTTGCTTTTTAGCAAGTTCATGCTGTGGATGAGACTTTAGACCTGGGTATTTTACCCAATCAACTTTTGGATGATTTTCTAGAAATTCTGCAACTTTAGCTGCACTCTCCTGAGATCGTTCCATTCTAATAGCAAGTGTTTTAAGACCACGATTAACAAGATATGCCTGGTGTGGATCCATATTTCCACCTAGAAATACCATTGTTTGACGAAGTTTTTTGTAAACCTCAGGATCTTTTGCAACTAATGCACCACCAACGATATCAGCATGACCGTTGATAAATTTTGTAATTGAATGTAATGCAATATCACAACCTAAATCTAGTGGCTTCTGAAGATAAGGTGAACTAAAAGTATTATCAACACAAACTAGAATATTATGCTTATGTGCTAATTCTGCAGCTGCTTTTAAATCAGTAAGTGCAATAGTTGGATTTGTTGGTGTTTCGATATACAATAACTTTGTATTAGGCTTGATTGCTTTCTCAATTTGAGATAAATCTGAAGTGTCTACATAAGTATAATCAACACCAAATCTTGAGAAATCTCTTTCCATAATCGCACGACTAGGACCATAAACTGCGTCAGAGCTAATCATATGAGAATCTTTATCAAGCAACGCCATATACACAGTTGAAACTGCTGCCATACCACTTGCCAAAGCGATACCTCTGTATCCATTCTCAAGTTGAGCTAATTTATCTTCAAAAGAGTTTATAGTTGGATTTCCAATTCTAGTATAGATATATCCTGAATCTCTACCTGCGAAACAATCTGCTCCATGTTTTGCACTTTTAAATCTAAATGTAGATGTTTGATAAATTGGAGGAACTGCGCTACCTAAAGCGTCGTCATAATCACCAGCGTGAATTAATTTGGTATTAAAACCTTTGTCTCTTGTTTCCATTTTTAATATATTATGAATGTTATTTTTAGATTTGCAAAATTACAAAACAAAATCAAATAAAAGAAAAAATGCATTCTAAATAAAGTATTTATAAGCCACAGGTCAAAGAATTTAATGAACAACCTACAAATTGGGACAAAATAATTTTGACTGATTAAATTTTTATCATATATTTGCAATCCGAAAACGTACGGTACCTTGGCCGAGTGGCTAGGCACCGGTCTGCAAAACCGGCTACGGCGGTTCGACTCCGCCAGGTACCTCGAAAGACATCTAAGAAATTAGGTGTCTTTTTTTACGCCTATTTTTTGATTATTGATTTCCTATCCTTGAATAAACGATACTTCAACTGAGAAATTATTACTCCAGCAACAACAATAAAGATCCCAATTAGCTTTTTATTTCCAATTTCTTCGCCAAGATAAAAATATGAGACGATTATTGTAAAAATGGGAATTGCATTGGTAAATACATTTACTTTTGTAATAGACATAAATTTTAATCCATACATATAAAATAAAAATGCTAAGGTCGATGCAAAAAAACCAAGGTTAAATATTGCAATACCAGCTTCTTTAATATATCCTGTAACTAAAATATCTTCTCGTGAAAAGATAAGCAACAAAGGTGTAAAGTAGACTAAACCAATAATATTCTGCCAGAAAATAATATTGATAATTGAATAATCAGAAGGAATTTTCTTAATCATAACACTATAGCCATTGGCAGCCACAATAGCTAAGAAAAGCAAAGCAAGCCCTGTAATTGAAACAGCTAAACTCATATCTTTACCTAAAACCAAAACAATTATCCCTGTAATTGAAATAACAATACCAAGAACATTTAGAATTGTGATTCGTTCTCCTAAAAAATAATAAGCCACAAAAGGTGTAAACAATGGAATTACCGAGATTATTACAGACGCCATTGACGGCTCTACCAGAGCGAGTCCTGATGTTTCACCGATGAAATAAAGAAATGGCTCAAACAAAGCCAATAAAAGAAACTTTGGCCAGTGCTTTTTAGGAGGGAATCGAAATTTCTTTGAAACCAAAAGCACAGGAGTCATTACAATAGCAGACACCACTAGCCTAAAAAAAACAATTGTAAATGGGTGATAATGCTCAAGAGCAATCTTGCTCCACACAAAAGAAGTTCCCCACAAAATCATAGAAATTGTGAGGAGTACATATACTATTAAAAGTTTCTTATCAATTTTCATCAAGAGCACTTTCTTACAAAGACTAGGCCAGTTGCTTTAACAAGTTTTTCATATCAACCTTTTCTTTAACAATCTGCGAAACGTTATCTATAGAAACTCTCTCCTGCTCCATAGTATCTCTATGACGCAATGTTACAGTTCTATCTTCAGCAGTTTGATGATCAACAGTTATACAGAAAGGTGTTCCAATAGCATCTTGACGACGGTAACGCTTACCAATAGAATCTTTTTCTTCGTACTGACAGTTTACATCGTATTTTAATTCGTCCATGATTTCGCGTGCAATTTCCGGCAAGCCATCTTTCTTAACAAGTGGAAGCACTGCAACTTTAACAGGTGCTAATGGAGCTGGAATATTTAAAACAACACGAGTTTCTTCGCCTACTTTTTCTTCGTTGTAACAAGCAGATAAAATTGACAAGAACGTTCTGTCAAGGCCAATAGATGTTTCCACTACATAAGGGACATAACTTTCACCTGATTCATTATCAAAGAATCTCATTTTTTTACCTGAGAATTTCTCATGTTGTGAAAGATCAAAGTCTGTTCTTGAATGGATTCCCTCTAGTTCTTTAAACCCAAATGGGAATTCAAACTCGATATCATATGCCGCATTTGCATAATGAGCAAGTTTATCATGAGCATGCCAGCGATATTTTTCAGGATTAATTCCTAATGCCTGATGCCACTTAATACGTTTTTCTCTCCAAGTTTCGAACCACTTCATTTCATCGCCAGGTTTTACAAAATATTGTAATTCCATTTGTTCAAATTCGCGCATACGAAAAATAAACTGACGAGCAACAATTTCGTTTCTAAACGCTTTCCCAATCTGTGCAATACCAAAAGGAAGTTTCATACGACCTGTTTTCTGAACATTCAGGTAGTTTACAAAAATACCCTGCGCAGTTTCGGGACGTAGATAAATTGTATTTGCCCCCTCAGCGACAGAGCCAAGTTTTGTATCAAACATCAGGTTAAATTGACGTACTTCAGTCCAGTTTCTGCTACCAGAAACAGGACAAGCAATTTCAAGATCAATTATTAATTGACGAACTCTTTCAAGATCATCATCTTCCATAGCAGCAACAAATTCTGCCATAACATCTTTCTGTTTCTGCTTATATCCAAGAACTCTAGGATTTGTTTCCACAAATTGATTTTCGTCAAATTCGTCGCCAAAACGTTTTTTTGCCTTTTTAACTTCTTTCTTGATTTTATCGTTTAGCTTTTCAACATAATCTTCGACAAGAACATCAGCACGATAACGCTTTTTTGAATCTTTATTATCTATTAATGGATCACTAAATGCATCAACATGACCAGAAGCTTTCCATACAGTAGGATGCATAAAAATTGCAGAATCTATGCCTACAACTTCTTCGTTCATTTGAGTCATTGCTTTCCACCAATATGATTTGATGTTATTTTTTAATTCTACACCATTCTGACCATAATCATAAACAGCACTTAAGCCATCGTATAATTCTGATGATTGAAAAATAAAGCCGTACTCTTTACTGTGAGCTATGATTTTCTTAAAAAGATCTTCTTGTCCCATATCTTATTTTTTAAAATTTTAATCTTCTAATTGGCAAATTGCCTATCTATTAAATAATATTCCTAACTGAAAAACCGGACAAAAATACAAATCATTTTTGTTATATGCAGCAGTTAAATTAATTAGCTGCGATGTAAATGATATTTTTTTTGTCAACATATAGTCGAAACTAATAATTGGATAAACGACCCAGGCACTAAAATTATAGAAACCTGCATCATTTATTACCGTTCCAGATTGCTGCGAAATATGTAAATTTTTAATTCTCCCTTTACCAAAACCGACAGATGCACAAAACCTAAATTTATTTTTAGCAAATGTGTATCCAACAATAGGACCACCATAGCCTAGAGAAATATACGAATTCTCTGACCCCTGAGTATTATAATTAGTCTTCTGACTTCCTCCTGAAACCCCAACACATAAATGCTCTGTTGGATAAAAGCGCAATATCCCCCCAATACCAAAACCTAAACTTTCAATATCCTGATAAGGATTATTTGAAATTGCATAACCAGGTTGAAAAAACAGCATACCACCGCTATATAAAGGTTTGACATCCTGAGCCTGAACATAAAAAACAAATGAAATCAGAAATAAAATTAGGACAATACTTTTCTTCATCGACAACAATTTATCTTGGTAAATCAACAGAAGCATCAATAATAACATCTGTTTTTCTATTTGCATGAAATACTGCCTGATATATTATCTTCCCTTTTTGATCCCAATAAGTAGATTTACCTTCTTTAAAACCATCTTTATAGTTTACTTCAGACTCTTTGGGGCCAAAATCATAAAAAGTTTGCCATTTACCGTTTGGTTTATCTAATTTATAGTATTCAATCTTAAGAATACCATTATTATTATTTTTATAGACCCATTTACCGTCTCTTAAACCATCTTTATAATTACCAGAAATAACTTCGTTACCTCTAATATTATATGTTCTGTAAACCCCATTAAGAACAGAAGTTGTTTTATTTTTCACACTAAAATCGTCGTCAGACTCTACTTCAATCAGCTTGTAAGTTTCTTCTAATTGTTTCTTACCATTTGGAAACCAGAAATAGTTTTTCCCAGAAATAAGCCCATCAGTATATTCAATTAGAGATTTTTTTTCTCCATTTTCGTGAAATGTTTCCCATTGACCAGTCATTACGCCAAGGTCATAAGTTCCCTGCATAGCCAAATTACCATCACTATACCATTCTTTCCACTCACCTACTTCGTAATCATTTTCGAATTGACCTTGTCTGAACTGAATTCCATTTTCAAAGAAAACATTCCAAACTCCGTCTTTTTTTCCAGCATTATAATCAACATCTTTCCAAACTTTTCCATTTGAATACCAGAAAGTCCAACGACCATCCATTTCCCCTTTCACAAAACTCCCTTCATTTCCCTTTGACCCATCTGAACGCCAATATGTCCACAAGCCATCCTGAAGATCATTTTTGAAATTACCATCAATATCTTTATTACCATCATCTAACCAGAAATGAGCTTTTCCTTCTTTAACCCCATTAACATAGTTTAACTCTGATTGCTTTTTGCCATTTTCAAAATACTTTATCTGAATACCGTGGCGAAGATCATTATTATATGCATTTTCACTTCTTACCTGTCCTGAAGGATACCAATAAGTCCAAACACTATCACGTTTACCGTTAACCAACTTTCCCTCCATTTCTTTCACACCCTCTTCGGTCCAATAAATATTCATTCCTGTTTCATATGATATTTCACTCTTTTTTTGCCCATTTTCATACCACTCCAACCACACTCCTGTTCTCTCTCCATTGACACATATGCCTTCAGATTCTTTTGGTCCAGACATATGATAATACACCCATTTACCACTTTCTTTACCATTCACAATTTTGCCTTCTGATGCTTTTTTAAGATTTGGATGATAGCTTAACATTTCGCCATTCCCATTTATAACAGTTTGAGTCCCATCAGGAGCATAAAAGTTTTTAATCATCTTAAGAATCCCTTTTTTATATATAATTTCGGATTGCACCTGACCATCTTCATAATATAGAGTCCATGTTGAATCTTTAAAATTGCTGTGATAAAACCCTTCTACCATTTTTTTACCACTCTTGTAATTCTGATAAAACTCCCCATGCCTCTCATTTCCCCAATAATTGTACATCTCATCGACCTTTCCATCAGGAAAATAAATTATATTTTCACCATGTAACACATCTTTATAATGATCAGTCTGTGCCATCATCTTACCATTTGGACTATAATATCTCCAAGTTCCATACTTTTGACCAAGATGCAAAGTCCCAACTTCACGAATCTGACCATTTTTGTAAAATAGAGTATCCTGAATATACTCTTGAGCAGTTAATGAAAAAGAAAAAAATATTAAAATGGATAAAGTGACAACAATACTCTTCATATTAATTGGTTTTTATGTGTTTTTACAAAAATAACATTTGAACAATAAATATATTGCCCAAAATTGCTTTGTTACAAACAATATTTTTTTGATAACTCAAACACACTCTATTACAGAAAGATAACGACCTTTAAAACGAGTTATTATACTTCTTAACAAAAAAAAGTTGATAAAAAATTTGGAATCAGGGCATTTTCATGTTAAATTTGTTCATAATTTGTTAATAAAAGCTGTATCCATATGAAAACCAGTATCTTAGTATTTTCTATCTTTTTAAGCCTATTTACCAGTAAGTTAATTCATGCAGAAGAGATGGTATTAAAAGGCATATATCAAGGAAAAGATTTATACATAATTAATCCTATGCTTGATATTGGAGAAGAGTATTGTGCCTATGAAGTTATCATTAATGAAGAACCATTTAATGATGTCATTAATTCGAGTGCATTTAGAATAACTCTTGAATATGTTGGTTTACAATTTGGTCAGGAATATCAAATCGTAATAAAGCATCACGAAGACTGTGCTCCAAAACTTGTTAATCCCGAAGTTCTAAAACCACTAAGCACTTACGAATTAGTAAATTACGAATTAGGGTACAACAACATCCTTAAGTTCAACACAACTCATGAATCAGGCAAACTCAATTTCCATGTAGAAGAATTCAGATGGAACAAGTGGATAAAAATTGGTGAAATCCCAGGTGAAGGTGGACCTGAAGACAGAAGTTACTCACAAAAAGTTTATCCATACAATGGAGAAAACCGCTACAGAGTATACCAAGTAGATCATTTAAATCGCACTTTCTATTCTGATGAAATAGTTATAGAAGTTGAAAAAGAAGAAATTACGGTTACAACACCTTTAAAAAAGATAAAAAAGGAAATAGTTTTTTCGGGGGAAACATATTTTGCGGTAATCAATGAATATGGCGAAGAACTAATTTCTGGAAACGGAATCGTGGTAGATGTTTCAAATTTAAAAAAAGGAGAGTATTTTTTAAATTTTGAAAATGAATACGTAGTCTTTAAGAAAAAATAAGACTCAAAGGGGTGTATTCGCTGGAGGCATATGAACTATATGCCTCCTTTTTTTTAATTTTGCAATATGATTTTAGATATTAATAAATATAAAAAAGAAATTCTCATAATTAATAGTGAAGAAGAGTTCAATTCTTTAGCAATAAATGCATTTTTATATCAATATGATAATAATTCTGTTTATCAAGATTATTGCAAGCATCTTAACATAATTCCACATCAAATAAACAAGCTTGAACAAATTCCTTTCATCCCAATAGAATTTTTTAAAAGTCATAAACTAATAAGCAACACAGATAAAATTGAAACGACCTTTGAATCCAGTGGAACAACAGGAATGCAAAGATCACATCATCATATAAATGATTTAAAGCACTACGAAAATTGCTTTGTCGACACATTTAGTAAATTCTATGGTTCTCCAGACAATTATGTTATTCTGGGCTTACTCCCCTCCTATCTTAAAAGATCTGGATCAAGCTTGGTCTACATGGTTAACAAACTAATTAAGCTTAGCAGCAATAAAAGTAGTGGATTTTATCTTGATGAATTTGACAGCTTACATGAAACAATTCTAAAGCTTGAAACAGAGAAGCAAAAATACATATTGATTGGAGTTAGCTTTGCTTTAATAGACTTCGCAAACACTCACCCAATTAACATCCAATCTGGAATAGTTATGGAAACTGGAGGGATGAAAGGAAGACGCAAAGAGCTAACAAAAACTGAATTGCATAAATTCCTCTCAAAACATTTCAAAACCAAAAACATCCACTCAGAGTATGGAATGACAGAGCTACTATCTCAAGCATATTCGAAAGAAAATGGAATTTTCAGAACTCCTACTCAAATGAAAATAATGATTCGTGACACATATGACCCCCTTTCTGTTTCCAAATCAGGAACTGGAGCAATCAATGTAATAGATCTAGCCAATATTGACTCATGCTGTTTTATTGCAACATCAGACTTAGGGAAAGTTCAAAAAGATGGCACATTTAGCATTAAAGGCAGATTTGACCATGCTGAAATCAGAGGGTGTAATTTATTAGTTTATTAATTAATCGTCTCAACGCATCAGTTCATGTATCCAAAATATATTATAGAATAATCTAGAAACACTGATTACAAGTCAACAACCAAAAATACTTAAATTACTGTAGAGGAATTTTATTGATTCTATTAAGATGTCTACCTCCTTCAAACTCAGTATTTAAAAATGCTTCTACAATTTTTACGGCAAGTTCTTCAGAGATAAACCTGGCTGGCAGAGAACATATATTTGCATTGTTATGCAATCTGGCAAGGGATGAAATCTCCTCATTCCAACACAAAGCACTTCGAATTTCCTGATGTTTATTGACAGTCATATTAATTCCATTACCGCTTCCACAAATTGAAATTCCAATAAAGCATTCTTTTGACTCAACAGAATCAGCAAGTGGATGAGCATAATCAGGATAATCACAACTCTCCTCAGACCAAGTTCCAAAGTCTTTAGTCTCATAACCTTTAGTTTCAACAAACTTTATCAAAAAGTTCTTCAAATTATATCCAGCGTGATCGCAAGCAAAACCAATTCTTTTCATCTTTTATTTTTTTTACAAACTTACAAAAGTTTTTAATTATGATTATTTTTTGTCTTTGACTTTCTCAAGTTAATTTTCTTAAAATTCCTATTTACCCATGCAGGACCGATTATTGTTCCTATAAAAAGATAAGGGTAGTAAGAAACTAGTCTCCAAATTAAAGCCATAAAAACGACAAAGCCCGTAACAGGAACAAATTCAACCATATAAGAATTAAAAACAGTTTCTACAAACCCACTTCCGCCAGGTGTTGGCATAACCAACATCATAATCCACATAACTAATTGTTTAGCAAAAATCAAAAAATGATCTTGTATCGTTAAAACTTGGGCATAAACATCAAATTTTAAGGAATAGTATAATGCAACCAACAAAAAGTTCAACACCCAGTATCGGGATGTCCAAGACAAAAAACTTGTTAATCCTGCTTTAACCCAGAACTTTATACCTTTATTTTTAAACTCACGATTTGACACTTCAAAGTTTGAAGCAACTTGCTCTGCTCCTGCTTTCCATCGCTTTAAAATCTTCCATTTAAAAATCCCATTTATCAGAGAAGCAAAAAATTTAGGATTTATAAAAATTGAATATCCCATAAGGATTGCCCAAGCCAGTTTAAGACCATATCCAACAAATGCAAATACAAAAAACCTATTTGCAAGATGATGGGCGCCAACAACGTAAAAAAGATCAGCTTTGGAAAAAATTAAAAGCACGACAGGAAACATAATACTAAAATACAATTCATCCAAAAAAGAAGTAGCAACAACAATGGATGTACTTTTACCAATATTAATTCCTTCTTTCCAAATAAAAACAGTAGCAATAGCTGTTCCTCCAATAGCAGAAGGCGTTATTGCCGAACCAAATTCCCAAAGTAAAACTATTCTTATACACTTTCTCCAACTCAACTCCTTTGAAGAAAGAATCCTCAATCTTATTACGTAACCAAGATCACGAAAAAACATCATTAACACTGCCAATATAAGAAAAAGGAGAGTATAGTACGACAAATCAAAAACTGAAAAATCAATTTTATGAAAATCCCGATAAACGAAATATCCAACAATTCCAAAACCTAAAACAGCAGGCAAAACGACTTTCCAAGGGCTTATTTTTTTTGCTGCATCACTAACAGGACTTCCCATAAGTACAAAATAAATCTTTTATTTATAATTATCTTCATAAAAGATGCTAAAAATGTGTATTTTTAACCCAAATTAAAAATTTATGAATTTCGTAGCAATTATACCTGCAAGATATGGATCGACAAGATTTCCTGGAAAACCGCTGATAAACATCAACGGAAAAACCATGGTTCATAATGTATATTTGCAAGCAAGCAAAGTCTTTGAAACAGTATATATTGCAACTGATGATACTAGAATATTCAACGAAGTAATATCTTTTGGAGGAAAAGCTATTATGACAATGAAAAAGCACAAAAGTGGAACAGACAGATGTGCTGAAGCTATTGAAAAAATTGAAGTTTTAGAGAATAAAGAATTCGATATTATTATAAATATTCAAGGTGACGAACCTTTTATTAAAACAGAGCAACTCAATGAAATAAAAAAGTGTTTTAAGTACAAGAAGACTCAAATTGCCACCCTTGTAAAACCAATCAACAATAAAGATGATATTTTTAACCCTAACAAACCTAAAGTAGTTGTCTCAAATAATCACGAAGCAATATACTTTAGTCGTTCGCCAATACCATATTTAAGAGGACAAAAAGACAACAAATGGGTATCAAAACACCTGTATTACAAGCACATTGGTTTATATGGGTACAGAAAAGATGTCTTAAAAACCATCACTAAACTTGCTCCATCTTCTTTAGAAAAAGCAGAAAGTCTAGAACAACTTAGATGGTTAGAGAACGGCTATAAAATTAAAGTAGGCTATACCGAACACGAAAGCATTAGCATTGACACTCCCAGAGATGTTGATAAAATCAGACAAGTAGGACTTTTATAATGAATATTGCAGTAAATACTCGATTATTACTCAAAGACAAGCTCGAAGGAATTGGCTGGTTTAGCTGTGAAACATTAAAGCATATCACAACTAATCACCCAGAACATACATTTTATTTTATTTTTGACAGACCATACGATGAATCATTTATTTTTTCAGATAATGTTATTCCAATAGTTGCTGGATTACCTACACGACACCCATTTTTATGGTACTTATGGATGGAGTATACGATTCCTCGTGTTCTAAAAAAAATAAATGCAGATTTATTCCTTTCCACAGATGGTTTTCTTTCTCTAAAAAGCAAAGTTCCACAAGTTGGAGTTATTCATGATATAAACTTTGTTCACAATCCAGAACAACTACCTTTTTGGGTACGCAAGTTCTACAATAGATATTTTATCAAATACGCTAAAAAAGCCAAACATTTAGGTACAGTTTCAGAATACTCAAAACAAGATATTTCTAAAACCTTTAATATTAGTCCTGATAAAATAACAGTATGCTACAATGGTTCAAATGCTGCATATACTCCAATAGAAAAATCTGAACAAAAGAAGATTAAAGAAGAATATACAGATAACAAAGAGTATTTCATTTTTATTGGCGCACTTAATCCTCGAAAAAATGTTCCTGGATTATTAAAATCTTTCGAAGCATTTAAAAATTCTGGAAACTTTGATCAAAAACTTGTAATTGTTGGGTCCGCAATGCACTTAACCGAAGAAATTGACTCAACATTAAAAAGCATGAAGCATAAAAACGATGTCATTTTTACTGGACGTTTAAGTGTAGATAAATTACATAGACTTTTAGCCTCTTCAATTGCATTAGTATTCATTCCATTTTTTGAAGGTTTTGGAATCCCACTTGTGGAAGCAATGTATGCAGAAACTGCAATTATTTCTGGGAATGCCACTTCTCTACCCGAAGTTGTTGGTGATGCTGCTCTTATAAGCGATGCAAATGACCATCAATTAGTTGCCCAACATATGCAAACCTTAGTCAGTAATCCAGATATTAGACAAAATTTGATTGATAAAGGAAGAGTTCAAAGACAAAACTTCTCATGGACAAAATCAGGAGAACGACTTTGGGATTGTGTAACACAAAGTATAGAATCAAAATAACAGTTTTATGCTTAAAAATTATTTCAGAGACAATACCATTGAAGCAGGATGTGACGAAGCTGGGCGAGGATGCTTAGCTGGCCCTGTTACTGCAGCAGCGGTAATTTTACCTCCTGACTACCACAATGAAATTCTAAACGACTCAAAGCAACTTAGCGAGAAGAAAAGAAACATTTTAAGAAAAGAAATTGAAAACGATGCAATTGCATTTGCTGTTGCAAGTCTCACTAATCATGAAATTGATAAAATAAACATATTAAACGCATCTTTTGCAGCAATGCACAGAGCTGTCGATAAACTCAATCAAATACCAGAACTCCTGTTGATTGACGGGAACAGATTTAAACCATACAAAGAAATTCCCCATGAATGCATTATTAAAGGTGATGGGAAATATTTATCAATTGCAGCAGCATCCATCTTAGCAAAAACCTACAGAGACGAATACATGATGCAACTACATGAAAAGCATCCTCATTATGATTGGAATAAAAACAAAGGTTATCCAACAAAAGCACACAGAGAAGCAATTTCAAAACATGGCACAACCGATTTTCATCGTATGAGTTTTAGGTTGCTTGATACTCAATTGAAATTATTTTAAGTTATAAACCCCTTGTTGTTACGCGAAAGGAATCGCGCAACAACACGGGTTTGTCAGGAATCGCGCAACAACACGAGTTTGACAGAAATCGCGCAACAACACGGGTTTGTCAGGAATCACGCAACAAAATGAGTTTCTAAGGATTCATCCAACAATATGATTTTGTCTCAAAAACCAATGTCGTTGCGCGATTCCTTTCGCGTAACAACATTGGTTTGTCGTATTAGCATAATGACAATAAAAAAACTGGTCGCAAAATAAATCTACGACCAGCAATACTATATGATTTATTTGAATTATTACTTTCTTAAAAAATCAACAACTAATTTATAAATTGCAGACACTAAATACATTCCTACAACATTAATGAACCCGATAAAAACGCTAACAACTAAAATAACTAAACCTCCGTTAAAAAGTTGATCAACATAATCCTTAAATCCATCAACTCCATAACCAGAAATTACTGTTGGCAAATCGACAAAACTAATTCTTGAAATCATTACAATTAAATCGTCCATTGGAAAGAAAGGAGTAGCTGCCAACAAGGTTGAAAGTAAAGCGACAATACCAACCGCAATAGGGACAATAGCTCCAACAATACCAATTGTTTTAAAAACTCCTGGGAAAATATCAATAATATTTGTTGTTTCATCCTTAAGTATTAAGCTTGAACGCTGATAAAGAGCACCAACCACCATTAAATAAGTCATTATTGCAATTATCAATGTAATAATAAACAACAAAATGTGTCTAATAATTGGAAATGCATCCAAATCAAATACAAAATCAAAATAATCGATTGCATATGAGATTACATTATAAATACCATAAACTGCTACAACTACTGCAGCAAAAATAAAGATAAAACGAAAAGCTTTTTTAAAGAAACTTTCATTCTCAACAATAGCAATAGGCTTGCTTGTAAAAAATCCTAGTAATTTTTCCATAATAAATATTTTTTTTGATTGATTACGACAAAGTTAATAAAATTCACTAATAACATCAACAAAATCAAGATTATCTACACCAATTAGATTTTAAAAACTTAAATTACATTAATTATTTGTGTTAAAAAAAACCGTATTATTGTAATATTAATAACCATGATTATGAAAACATTTGCTTTCTCAGCGATACTTTTTATCGCTTTCATCCCAGAATTTTTGCATGCTCAATTTGATGCAAGTTACGACTCTAGAACATACGGATATATTACATCAGTTAAAGATCAAGGTCCAACATGTGGTGCATGCTGGTCTTTTGCAAGTTGTGCAGCAATTGAAGCTTCCTGGTTAAAACATGGATATGGATCATTTGATTTATCTGAGGACAACTTAACTGATTGTCACAACTTTGATCCCGGACCTTGTGATTGGGGAAATTTCTATATTACAAATTCACTACTTTCTACGCATATGGGAATTCTAACTGAAGCTAATGACCCTTATACTACAAGTATACAAGATTGTCCATTTAGCCTTACTTTTCCTCCTACACCTTCAGCATATATTGAAGAAATCAGGTTTATCGAAGCTAACAACAACGATATTAAACAAGCAATATTAGATTTTGGGGCAGTAGCTTCAAGTATGTTTTTCAATGGAATACCAGCAAATTATGATCCTACAAACTTTAAATACTATGATGCAACAATAGGTAGCGAAGACGAATCTTACGCACACTGTGTTACTATAGTTGGATGGGACAACAATATGACTTTTAGCGGAGCTCCTGCCAATGGTGGTTGGATTATAAAAGACTCATATGGAACAAGCTGGGCAGATAATGGATATTTTTACTGTTCATATTATGATGCAGGAATCCTAAGTTCAAATGTTATATTTCCATCAAAAATCGACATCCCTCCTGCTGCAAATACACCTAATGCATACTATTATGATGAATTTGGATGGGTAAATAATTATGGATTTACATCAAATGAAGCTTATGCCTTAATAAAGTACACAATAACTCCGTCTAATGGAAATATGTCAGGACAACAATTAAAACGAATTGGCACTTATGCTGTCACCCCAAATTCAAATATTGATATTGAAATATATAGAACAAAAACTGGCAACACTCTCTCTAATCAAATCGCCACAGGAAATATCTCATGTCCTCAAGCCGGATTTTATACAATACCAGTAAATTCAAAAACTGACACTATAGGTTCTACAATTTACATAAAAGTAAAATACACAACAGAGTCAGGAGACACACAACCGATTCCAATCGAAGAGTATGAACAATATAGTTCTTCTGCTTTCACAGCTACAACAGGTTTATGCTGGATAAGTAATGATGGAAATAACTGGACTCAAACAGGTACTAGCACACCATACAATTTTGATTTGTGCATAAAAATGTACACAGAAAATGCCCCAACTGCTAAAATGAGCGAACTTCCACCTAGTGTTTGCATGATGGAAGAAATAATGCTCAACAACGAGACATTTATGCCATACGACAGCCTTAAATGGTATGCAAATAATATTTTTATTGCAGATATGCCAAGCTTTCCTTATCTCCCAACAGAAAGTGGAACAACTGAAATCAAATTAATTGTTTGGTCGGGACAAAATTCGGACACCACATACAATAGTATTACAGTTTACGAAAATCCTGAACCTCCAACCATTTCACAAATAGACAATCAATTAGAATCAAATTCTGCATTTGCATATCAATGGCTCTTTGGAGATATGACAGAAATTGTAGGTGAAACAAATCAAACAATTACTCCTCCAGTTAACAATGAAGACTATATTGTTCAAGTTTTCAACCAATGGGGATGTTTTAATTACTCTGCGCCATACCACTATTATTACAGTAAGATAACAGACAATAATAAGAACCAGTTTAAAATATATCCAAATCCTGCAAAGAAAAAATTGACACTAATTTTAGAAGAAAACAATACTGTAAACTCAATTTCAATAACAGATATAAGTGGCAAAATAGTTTACGAAACCACAAATATCAACAATATTATTGAAATAGACTTACAAGGAATCTCATCAGGCATGTATATGATAAGATTATCTGATAAAGGCAAAATTAGTACTAAAACATTTATTAAGGAGTAACCAAGCCTTTTGTTTTAATAAGAAACTTGTGTAAGATAATTAACAACCAAATTCTATTATACAAGTAATCGTGACCTTGTTTAAATTTTCTAACAATTTTCTCAACTTCTTTAAATTCCACTAATCCAAATTCGTTAATTATAGATTCATTTAAATAATCGTTTATTAAGAATGCCAAATCTGTGGACAACCATTTTTTTAGCGGAATTGAGAAGCCCCATTTTGGACGATCGAAATATCTTTCAGGAATATAATCGTAAAGAACTTGCTTAAGTAAATATTTTTGAACTCCATTACTTGTTTTTAGCTTAGGATCCACATTTAGAGCAAACTCAACAATACGATTATCCAACAAAGGCACACGAGTTTCCAAAGCATACCTCATCGAAGCTCTATCAATTTTCACCAAAAGATCATCTTTGAGATAATATCTCAAATCGAAAACAGCTTGAGCTTCTTCAGGAGTTAATTTTCTAACAAAATTATCATAATCCTGTTCAAGATTACTCTCATAAATGAGATCACGATTTAAAAGTTTATCTAATTCTCTTTCACTGAAAAGATATTGTTCTTGTGAGAAAATATGGCTCTTTATTGTTGCTTTATCTTTATATTTATATAAGTATGATGCTCTTTTAGAGCGATTTGACGGATACACACTTAATGCAAGCCCCATAATACTTCGGAAAGTATTACTTGGAAAATGCGATAAACGTCTAGCCCATTTATATGCCCCATAGCCATGAAATAATTCGTCACCACCATCACCAGACAATACCATTGTCACATGCTCTTTAGCCAATTTAGACAACATCATTGTAGGTATTGCTGACGAATCTGCATAAGGCTCATCATAGAAATCAAGCATATCGACAATAATGTCTTTAGCATGTTCCTCGGTTACCATAAACTCATGATGATCTGTACCCAGATATTTTGCTACTTTACGTGCATATTTTGATTCATCGTGTTTAGAATCGGCAAATCCAATAGAAAAAGTTTTAAGTTTCCCTCTGTATTCTCTACTTGCTACTGCTGTCACCAAACTGGAGTCAATTCCACCACTCAAAAATGTTCCGAAAGGCACATCACTAACAAGACGCATTCCTACCGATGATTTAATAAGATCGTTAAGTCTGGTCTTAGCTTCGTATGGATCATTTATTACATTTCGGCGAATTGTCCCTTCAATATCCCAATATGATTCCATTCTAAATCCATGTTCAGAAACGATTCCTCTTTGCCCGTTTGGAAACTTACGAATATTTGAAAAGATTGTATTTGGTTCTGGAATATACCCAAGATGTAAAAACTCGTTTACTGCGGCATTATTAATTTGGCGCCTATCACTAATATATTTTATTTTAAGTAAAGACTTCATTTCTGATGAAAAAGCAAAATTCTCACCATCCCAGTAGTAAAACAAAGGCTTAATTCCAATTCTATCTCTAAAAATATAAAGTATTTGCTCTTGCTTATCGTAAATACATATTGAGAACATTCCATTCAATTTATCTATAAATGTAACTCCCCACTCTGCAAAAGCTTCAACAATAACTTCAGTATCGCTATTAGTTTTAAGATCAATATTTAAATCGCTGGCAATACTTTTAAAATTATATACCTCTCCATTATAGACACAGATATACCTCATCGAGTGAGATTCCATTGGTTGATTTGCATCATTTGACAAATCAAGAATACTCAATCGTTGATGTCCCAAGCCAACATTTTCTGTAAAATAACTCCCCTCAGCATCAGGACCACGATGCACAAGGCACGAAGTCATGCTATCCAACTCTTCTTTAGTAACGAAGTTTGGATTATTTTGTGTATAAAATCCTGTAATCCCGCACATTATAATAAATAATCAAGTTTCACAAAAATAATTTAATAAATTGAGATTTACTAATTTATCCTTTATTATACATAAAAATGTTCTTACACCATGTTCTCTGGATTAACAAATTTATCAAAATCTTTAGCTGTTACAATCATTGTTTCAATAGCAGCCTGCTTTAAACTGATTCCATTTTCAAAAGCATATTTCGCAATAATTGCAGCATTTTCGTAACCAATTTTTTCGTTTAAAGCAGTTACATTCATTAAAGATTCTTCAAGATGTTTCAATATTCTTTCTTTGTTTAATTTAACGCCTTGAACACAATTATTTGCAAAAGAGATAATAGCTTCACTTAACAGGCTGACGGATTCAATAAAATTCTTAACTATCAGCGGTTTATAAACATTCAACTCAAACTGTCCGTTCATGGCTCCTACGGTAATTGCAGCATCATTCCCTATTACCTGAGCACAAACCATTGTCAATGCTTCAATTTGCGTTGGATTTACTTTTCCAGGCATAATAGACGACCCTGGTTCATTTGCTGGTAATATTATTTCACCAATACCACAACGAGGACCGCTAGCCATTAACCTAAGATCGCTGCCAATTTTATTTAAACTTACAGCGAGTTGCTTTAAAGCTCCGTGTGTTTCCACCATTGCATCATTAGCTGCAAGTCCTTCGAATTTATTCTCGGCAACAGTAAATCCCAAATTTGTAAACTCATTCACATAATTTACAACAGCTGTATCAAAACCTTTTGGTGTATTTAAGCCTGTGCCTACTGCAGTGCCTCCAATTGGTAATTCAGACAAATGGCTCAATGTATTATTTAGTGCTACCAGAGCATGTTCTAACTGAGACTTATATCCTGAAAACTCCTGCCCAAAAGTAATTGGGGTTGCATCCATCATGTGTGTACGACCAACTTTTACAACATTTCCACATTCGTCAATCTTGGATTTAAAAACTGATATTAAATGCTGCAATGATGGTATTAACTTCTCTACTACAATTCTTTTAGATGCGATATTTATTACACTCGGGAAAGTATCGTTTGACGATTGACTTTTATTAACATCATCGTTTGGATGTAAAACCTTCTTCTTATCGTTAAGATCGCCACCATTAATAACATGTGCTCGATTTGCAATTACTTCGTTCAGATTCATATTTGTCTGAGTTCCTGAACCAGTTTGCCAAACAACCAAAGGAAAATTATCATCCAGTTTCCCATCAATAATTTCGTCACAAACTTTAGATATTAATTTTGCCTGCTCATCCGAAATTTTTGAAAAATCGCAATTGGCAAAAGCACAAGATTTCTTTAATATTGCAAATGCTGAGATTACCTCATGAGGCATTCTGTTCCCAATCTTAAAATTATTAAAAGATCTTTGTGTTTGAGCTCCCCAGTACTTATCAGCCGGCACCTCAACAATACCCATAGTATCGCGTTCTTTTCTAATTTTCATTCGTTTAATTTTTTCTTGTTGTAATTTACAAAAAATTATGCTTGCTTTGTATCAATTTTCAATTAAAAACTTTATTATTTCACCTGAAGTATCTAACGGATTATCGTAATGAACCCAATGTCCTGCATTTGGGATATTCACAATTCTATATGAATCAAAAATAAAGTCAATAAGTTTTATGTCTGTTTTTGTAATATAATTTGAATTCTCAGCTTTCAAAAACAAAGTCTCAGTATGAATTTTTGTATCGATAAAATTATCAGGATCCAAACCTTCCATTATCTCGGGCAAATTATTTAATAAAGCTTCAACATTTATCTTCCACACAAATCCAGAATCTGTCTTTGCAATATTTTTTAAAATCACATTCCTTACTTGTTCGTTCCGATTTACCAGCTCTTTACTTATCGCTCTGTAATCATTAAATTTACTCAAATCCAATGACTTCATCAAAGACAATAAATTTAAGTGAAAGTTTGAAGTTGAATCAAAATCCTGCAATGCCATATTAGATCGTGGCGAGATATCTGCAACAACCATTTTCATCACCATTCTGGAGTGTAAAACCGCAAAATTCATCAATATTTTACCTCCCATTGAGTGACCTATAAAATAAGCAGAATCGATTTCTTTTGCATCCATATACACTTTTACATCATCTGCCATTGCCGAATATGTATGTATATCTGACCGAAAAGAATTGCCATGATTACGCAAATCCAACAGGTGAATTGTAAAATAGTCAGACAAGTCGTTTGCAACTCTTATCCAACTATCTGCACCTCCATATAAACCATGAAGTATTATCAGATTTTTGTGTGAACTGCCAATTATTTTAGAATTAAGAACAGCCACTTTCAGGAATTTTAGTAAACAGAAGTAAACTGTTCGAGAAATCTAATATCGTTTTCGAAGAACAGACGTAAATCGTTAACACCATATTTTAGCATTGTAATACGTTCTATTCCCATACCGAAAGCAAAACCGGTATAAACCTCAGGATCTATTCCTGCAGTTTTAAATACGTTTGGATCAACCATTCCACAACCTAAAATTTCTAACCAGCCTGTTCCTTTACAAACATTACATCCTTTACCGCCACATAGTGTACAAGACACATCCATTTCGGCAGATGGCTCTGTAAACGGAAAATATGATGGACGAAGTCTGATTTTTGTTTTATCGCCAAACAATTCTTTAGCAAAATACTCTAGAGTTTGCTTTAAATCAGCGAAAGAAACATTTGTATCAATATAAAGACCTTCTATCTGGTGAAATAAGCAATGAGCTCTTGCCGAAATAGCCTCGTTACGATAAACTCTACCTGGTGACAAACTACGAATAGGGGGGGTCATTTCCGACATTTCATGTGCCTGTACAGATGAAGTATGAGTACGTAATAAAACATTCATATCTGATGAGATAAAGAAAGTATCTTGCATATCTCTGGCAGGATGATCTGCAGGAAAATTAAGTTTTCCAAAGTTATGATCATCGTCTTCGATTTCTGCACCTTCGTTTACAACAAATCCAAGTCTTGCAAAAATTGAAATTATCTCATTTCTAACTATTGACAAAGGATGTCTAGAGCCTAAATTAATTGGATCTCCCGGACGACTTAAATCAATTTCGATATTTGACGACTCTGTTACAACCAATGAAGCTTTAAGAGAATTAAGTTTATCAGTTGTAATTTGTTTCAATTTATTAATCTCAACACCAACAAGTTTTTTCTCCTCAGGAGCAAGAGTTCGAAAATCATTAAACAAAGCAGGTATTAAACCTTTTTTTGATAAATATTTTAAACGAAACTCCTCTACCTCTTCAAGATTATTTGGAGCAAACGCTTCAACTGATTTTAATAATTCCTTAATCTTATCAATCATAATATCATTTTTTTGATTGTGCAAAGTTAAAATTTTTCAACTAAACAACAAGAGGAAGATTTAAGAGTTAAGCGAATCAGCTAGCTACACTCCTTAAGCCACATTCCTCCTCCACCTAAAACCCTCCCACATAAACTCATATTTCAAATAAGTCTCCTATCCTATTGACAATCAAACAAGTTAAAACTTATTCAACAATTGTTCATTAATTTGTAGATATCTTATTGCAAATTTTGACTTATACTTTTAATTTTTGACTTATTTTTATAGTTCATTTTCAAAAAGAAATTAACTATGCCAGAATTTACACATTTACACGTTCACTCGCAATATTCTATACTTGATGGAGCCGCTTCAATACCAGCTTTGGTACAAAAAGCAAAATCCACAGGAATGAGTGCTCTGGCATTAACCGACCATGGTACAATGCTCGGAATTAAAGAGTTTCATGCCACTTGTTTGTCAAATGACGTAAAACCAATATTAGGTTGTGAAGCTTATGTTGCTCGTCGAGGAATGCATGAAAAATCTCAACCAGTCGACAGATCAGGTTACCACCTAATCATTCTGGCAAAAAACTATAAAGGCTACGAAAATCTGATGAAAATGATGTCGATTGCTAACCTTGAAGGTTTTTACATGAAACCTCGTATCGACAAAAGCCTTTTAGAAAAATATCATGAAGGACTTATTGTTTCTTCTGCATGTCTTGGTGGTGAAATTCCAAAACACATTGCAAACGGAGATATCGAAGAAGCAGGAAAATCTATCGAGTGGTTTAAAAATATTTTCGGAGATGATTTTTACCTTGAAGTAATGCATCATCCTACAACAGACGAAAGACTTAAAAGAGATGTTTCTGATATTCAATTACAGGTAAATGCAAAGGTCTTTGAATTAGCAGAAAAGCACAACGTTAAAGTTATTGCGACAAACGATTCTCACTTCACAAATGCAGAAGATGCAGAAGCTCACGATGTCTTAATTTGTCTTACAACAAATGCAGACATAAACGAGCCAAACAGAATGAGATATACCCAGAGTGAATGGTTTAAAACTCCAGAAGAGATGCAGGAAGTTTTCCCTGATCATCCTGAAGTTTTAGCAAACACAATGGAGATTGCAAACAAAACCGAAATATTCCAAATCGACAAAGCTCCAATTATGCCCGAGTTCCCAATTCCTGAAGAGTTTGGAACAGAAGATATCTGGAGAGATAGATTTAACGAATCTGCTCTAATTGAAGAATTTGGAGAAGAACGTTTTAACAAACTAGGAGGCTACAAACCTGTTCTTAGAATAAAGTTTGAATCCGATTATCTTGAGCATCTGGTAGAAGTTGGTGCAAAAGAAAGATATGGTGAAAACTTTTCCGACGAAATTCAAGAGCGTCTTGACTTTGAGCTGAATACCATTAAAACAATGGGATTCCCAGGATATTTCCTTATTGTGCAGGATTTTATTGCTGCCGGTCGTAAAATGGGAGTTCTTATAGGGAAAGGACGTGGTTCTGCTGCTGGGTCTGCCGTTGCTTATTGTACAAAAATCACAGATGTCGACCCAATTGCTTTTGACTTGCTGTTCGAAAGATTTCTTAATCCTGACAGAATATCAATGCCCGATGTCGATATTGACTTTGACGATGATGGCCGCGCTCTTGTTGTAGATTATGTGACAAAAAAATATGGAAACGACAAAGTTGCTCATATCTGTACTATCGGCACAATGAAAGCAAAAGGAGCTTTACGTGATGTTGCAAGAATTTTAGGTGTACCTTTGAATCAAATAAATGAGTTTACAAAAAAATTACCACTTAATGGGTCTCTTAAAAATGCATACAAAATAATTCTGGATGATGTCAAAAGATTCGGAAACTATGATAAATTGATTGCCGATATTGACAAGCAAAGCATTAAAGCTTATAAAGAAGAAAACGACAAGCTTGGATTAACTCTGGAAACCCGCAAAGTTATTGCAGAAGAGATTCAAGTTGCAGAAAGCAATAACGACGAAACAATGCTTAAAACAATTGACATTGCCTGTACTCTTGAAGGTTCGGTACGTCAAACAGGTGTTCACGCTTGTGGTATGCTCATCGGACGAGATAGTTTGGAAAACGACATTCCTTTGATGCGTACCAAAGAAGGAAATCTTGCTGCAACACAATACGAAGGAAAATATGTTGAAGATATCGGTCTGTTAAAAATGGACTTCCTTGGTCTTAAGACACTATCCATCATCAAAGAATGTTTATCAAACATTAAATTATCTAAAGGCTTAGATGTAGACATTGACTCTATCCCAATGGATGATGAAAAGACCCTTGATATTTTTAAAACTGGTTCAACAACATCGATTTTCCAGTTTGAATCAGATGGGATGAAAAGTCATTTAAAAACACTTAAACCAACTCACTTTAACGATTTGGTTGCAATGAATGCTCTTTATCGTCCAGGTCCAATGGAATATATCCCAGATTACATCCGCAGAAAACACGGTAAAGAAGCAACAGTTTACGATCATCCAATTATGGAAGCATATCTTAAAGACACTTACGGAATTACTGTCTTCCAAGAACAGGTGATGTTACAATCCAGAGCTTTAGGAAATTTTACTCGTGGAGAATCTGACTCCTTGCGTAAAGCAATGGGAAAGAAGAAAATCAAAGAGATGGAGAAACTCCATGTCAAATTTATTGATGGATGCCTGAACAACCCTGAGTTCATGAAAGGCTGCGAAGAAATAAAGAAAGAACCGAAGGAACTTATTGATAAAATTTGGAAAGACTGGTCAGCATTTGCAAAATATGCATTTAATAAATCTCACTCTGTATGTTATGCTTATGTGGCTTATCAAACAGCATATCTAAAAGCTCATTTCCCTGCAGAATTTATGGCTGCAAACATGACAAGAAACATTTCGGATATGGATAAAATATCAATCCAAATGGCAGAATGTCGAAGAATGAAAATCAAGGTACTTAGTCCTGACGTTAACGAAAGTTACAAAGGCTTTATGGTAAACAAAGAAGGTAATATTCGTTTTGGAATGGCAGGCATCAAGGGGGTTGGTTCAAATGCAGTTGAAAACATTATCGAAGTACGCGAAAAAGAAGGACAATTTAATGATATCTTTGATTTCGTTTCAAAAGTTAATCTAAACGCTGTAAATAAGAAAAACATAGAAGCTCTTGCATTTGCTGGTGGACTTGATTGTTTTACAGATATTAAAAGACCTCAATATTTTACTCCAAGTAACGAATACGACACTTTTGTCGAAGCACTAATTAAGTTTGGTCATAATGTACAATCATCAAAAAATTCTGGTTTAACATTATTTGGCGATATGCAATCAATGGAAATTTCTAATCCCGAGATACCTGACCTACCTGATTTCGACATGTTAAAATTCCTTGATGCTGAAAAAGAACATATAGGGATGTATGTTTCTGGTCATCCTTTGGAGCCGTTCAAATACATCATCAACAAGATGAATACAAAAAACTTAAGCGAGCTTGATAACGAAACGAATGCAGTAGCAAACAGAGAGTTTAAAGTTGTAGGATTCATTACAGGAGTAAATGAAAGAATGACCAAAAACGGAAAACCTTTTGGGCAAATAAGCATGCTAGATTACACAGGATCACACACCTTTACGCTATTTGGAAAAGATTACACCGACAATAAAAGCCTGTTTGTTAAAGGTTATTCTGTAATGGTATCTGTAAGATACGAAGAAGGCTACAACGACAAAACAAAGAAATACTTAAAAGTATCCAAAGTTGATTTACTTTCTGATATAAAGGAAAACTATTTTAAGAAAATTACCCTTTCCTTACCAGTTGAGAATGTCACATCTGAATTTATAGTTGGAATACTAGATCTGATTAAGAACAATAAAGGATCAATTAATTTAATGTTTAAATTAGTCAGTATTGAAAACAAAACTGCAATTAATCTGTTTTCCCGTACTGAAAGAGTAAGTCTTTCAGATGATATTATAGATTTTCTGGAAAACAATAACAATATTGTTAAGGTTAGTTTAAATTAAATATTTATTTTCGTAAAAAAATTATTATAAAATTTTAGAACTATGGCACTTGAAATTAACGATCAAAATTTTGAAGAGTTGGTAATGAAATCCGACAAACCTGTTGTATTAGACTTTTGGGCTGTATGGTGCGGACCATGTAGAATGATTGGACCACTTATTGAAGAAATGGCGAATGAATATGGCGACAAAGCAGTAATTGGAAAAGTTGATGTTGACAGCAATAATGAAATTGCAATGAAGTATGGTATTAGAAACATCCCAACAGTTCTTTTTATCAAGAATGGTGAAGTTGCTGACAAAGTTGTTGGAGCAGTTCCAAAAGAAACTCTTACTGCCAAATTAGACAGTTTACTATAAGACTTTAATTTATTTTTCAAAAAAACTTCCTGTTATGTCATTATAGCACGAAGTTTTTTTGAATCTATACAAATGTAAAGATTATGACAATCGAAGAAATTCAAAACGAAATTATTGAAGAATTTTCCATTTTCGAGGATTGGATGGATAAGTATGCCTACCTAATTGATTTAGGGAATGAACTTGCAGACTTAAATGAAAGCGAAAGAGTTGATCAAAACCTAATTGATGGATGTCAATCAAAAGTTTGGTTCAGCGCTGATATCCAAGATGGAAAAATTGTTTTTACTGCAGATAGCGATGCAATTATCACCAAGGGAATTGCTTCTCTTTTAATAAGAGTATTATCTGGGCACACTCCTGATGAAATACTTAATGCAGAATTATTCTTTGTAGAAAAAATTGGCCTTAACCAGCACTTGTCTCCTACTCGAAGTAATGGTTTAATGTCTATGATTAAACAATTAAAGCTTTATGCTATGGCATATAAAAGCTTAAACAAATAAGCTATGGACAAAATAACAGAAATAGAAGTTAAAATAGTTGAAGCCTTAAAAACAGTTTTTGACCCTGAATTACCAGTAAATGTTTACGATTTAGGTTTAATTTATAAAATTGATGTCAGCGAAAAATTTGACGTTGATATTGATATGACCCTAACAGCTCCAAACTGTCCAATGGTTGATCAATTGATCGAAGATGTAAGAACTGCTATTCAAGGCATACCAGACACAAAAGGTGTAAGCGTTAATATTGTTTTTGACCCTCCTTGGTCACAAGATTTACTTAGCGACGAAGCTAAACTGGATCTGGGATTAATTTAAAAAGGACTAACAATAATGCATCTCTTCACAACTCTCGTTTACAGCTAGTTAAGCAGAATATAAATATCCTCAAATAGAATTATTTTTCAATTGATTTAAAAAATTGTGTTCGACTCCAGCTGGAGTCGAATATTTGCAGCAATTTGTATTGCTACAAACCTTGGACTCCTATTGGAGTCCAACATAACTTTAAGCGATGTATGTGATATAACATTTTTCTTATTCCGAGTAGCTAAAATTTATGCATAAAAAAATATTCCCCAACAAGAATTATGAACTGATCCATTATGAACTGATCCAAAAAAAGCTGCATTAAAAAATGCAGCTTTTAATATTTAAGTTTTAATTTCAATTAGTCCTGTTTGAAAAAACCATTGAATTCATCCATTGTTACTTCTTTATCTTCAGTTTTTATTGCATTTGCAACAAAATCTACAACAACATCTTCGATTTCCTGCTCATAAAGCTTATTTGCTTCTTCTTCTTTAGATAACATCTCAACAGCATATTTATCTAAATACTCGTCTGGAACGTAAGACATTCCATACTGACTAAACTGAGCCAACAACTGTTGTTTTGCTGCAGCTTTAAGTTGTTCTTCTTCAACCTTAAGCTCATTTTCTTTAGCAAGTTTTCCTTTTATTAAAGTCCATTGAAGATCTTTAATAAAACGTGGGAATTCCTGATCTAATTGCTCATCAGTAATATCTTTATTTGTTGCAATAATCCATCTTTTTAAGAATTCTTCAGGTAGGCTTAATCCAAGTTTTTCAATAAGTTTTTCTCTAATATCAAGCATTAATTTAAACTTAGTTTCTCTAGCAAAAGATGCCTGAATATCTTCGATTACACGATTTTTAAATTCTTCTTCGGTTTTAACTGCATTGTCACCAAAACATTTGTCATAAAACTCTTGGTTTAATTCAGCATTTTTAAATTCCTTAACCTCTTTTACAGTTAAACGGAAATTAGGTTCCATATCTGCAACCTGTTCTTTTTCAATTTTTAACAAAGAAGAAATCTCAGTATCGTTAGGGAAAGCTTTTTTGATATCAAAATCAATGATTGTATCTTTTGTTACACCGATAAAAGATTTTTTAATCTCATCATCTTTAATAACATTAATACTAACAGGAACTTCTTCTACACTAATACCACCTTCAATTAATTCTTCTTTTTCGTTTAATTGAACCAAGTCAGCTGTAAGAAGAGAATCTTCTTTAGATTTCTTTGATGGTTCGAAAGCTCCAAATCTCTGCTGATAATTCTCAATATATTTTTGAGTCATTTCATCATCAACTTTGATTAGATATTTATCTATTTTATCTCTCTTAGTAAGTTTCAATTCAAATTCAGGAGACAAACCAATATCAAAAATAAATTCAAATTTATCCTGAGTAGCAAAATCAACCTGCTCTTGTTCTTCGCTTGGCAATGGCTCACCAAGCACATTTAATTTCTCTTCAACAAGAAATTCAGAAAGAGATTGAGATACTGCTCTATTAAGTTCTTCAGCAATTATCGCATTCCCATACATTTTTTTGATAAGTCCTACAGGTACATGACCAGGTCTAAAACCAGACACGTTTGCTTTTTTTCTGTATTCTTTTATTGATTTTTCAACATTTTCAGCGATGTCTTCTTTTGCAACGTGGACCGTTAGTGTTGCATTTAATTCGTCAATTTGATTTTTTACAACTTCCATTGGATAGTTTTTTTGTAAATATTATACTATAATGTTAAAAAAACCGCATTTATTTCGAATTCGAAACTCCTGCGGTTTTGTGCGGATGAAGGGACTCGAACCCCCACGCCTCGCGGCACTAGATCCTAAGTCTAGCGCGTCTACCAATTTCGCCACATCCGCAAAATTGAGGTGCAAAGATAATCAAAATTTTTAACTTCAAAATATTTTTCTAGTTTTTTATTACAAAAAATGAGATTTTTTTGGCATTACATAATCAGGAGTATTACTAATCACATATTTTAATTCATCCAAAACTCTCTGTTTATCTTTGGGAAAGGTACCTTGAGGGCAAACATTATTAGAAACATGATTGCTGCGAAAAATAGTATTATCTACTTCAAGCATACTCAAGAACATATACAACTCCTGCACTAATTCTTTTGTAGTCTGCTGCATATAATCAGATTTAAATCTGGATTTATACTTATCTACACCAAAAGGAAAGCTTAAAGTTAATGTAGAAAGAAATCTAGGATTTAATTCGTTAATAATTTTTGCAGAATTCTTTGCATGTTGCTCACTATAGTTCTTCCCACCAAGTCCATTAATTATCATAATCGAAGTATCTATACCAGCATTATGGGCTTTATTGACTCCTTCAAGGGTCGTCTGATATGTTTCTCCTTTGTTTATTAGGCTTAATAATTCATCATCTCCAGTTTCTATACCTATATAAAGAAGTTTTAATCCTGATTCTCTTAAAGCCTTTAATTCATCACTAGTTTTAGTCAAAATATTTTTTGGTAAAGCATAAGATGAAATTCTCTGTAATCTATTACCTGATTTTTCGGAGCACGTATTTATAGAATTTAAAAGCTCAAGTAATATTTCAGCATTCATAGAAAAAGCATCACCATCAGCTAAGAAAAAGCGTTTAATTCTGAAAGAATGTTCAAAAAGAGTCTCAACTTCCTTTCTAAGCTCCTCAACGGGTCTTACACAATACTTTTTTGTAGAATACATTTCACAAAAAGCACATTTATTCCATGAGCATCCTATAGTTGCCTGTAAAATAGCAGAACCTGCTTCTGCCGGCGGGCGAAAAACAGGTTCTTCATAAACCAATGTGTTAAATATCATTTTTTTACTCGTTCATTAACTCATAAAGAGCATCCAACTTTGGAGTAAGAATAATCTCTGTCCTTCTGTTCTTCGCTCTTGCTGCAGATGTTTTTGCTGAATCTATTGGCAAGAAAGAAGATCTACCTGCTGCAGTTAATCTTGTTGGAGCTATACTTGAATTTTGCAACAAAATTTTAACTATAGAAGTAGCACGTTTAACACTTAAGTCCCAGTTATCTTCGATACTTCCATTTCCACCATAAGCTAGGTCATCAGTATGTCCTTCAATTAATACATTGATATCAGGATTATCTTCAAGTACACCAGCAAGATTTTTCAATGCTTGAACACCTTTAGGGTCAACATCCCATTTCCCTGATTTAAATAATAATTGTTCGTCAAGAGAAACATATACTTTACCATCTTTCATTGTAACAGTAAGGCCATTACCTTCAAAATTAACCAATGCATCTGCAACAGTTTGACGTAAAGCGTTCATAACAGAGTCTTTAGAATCAAGGATTGCTTGCAACTCTCTAGTTTTTGCTATCTGATCTTCAAGTTCCTTTTCTTTAAGTTCTATCTGAATTTTCATAGCGTCCAAGTTTGCTCTTTCCTGATTTAATCTTGCTTCGAGAGCTCTAAGCTCATCTTCCTTTCTTTGTAACTCTTCGCGAGTTTCTTGTAGAAGAGCCATTGCTTTTTGGGCATCTGCATCAGCACCAGCTCTTAATTTCTCCTGATTTTCAATAAGCTGCTGATACAATTCATTAATTTTATCATACTGAACTGTCAATGTTCTGTATGCGTTACCTTTAATTGCAGTATCTGTAACGAGTGAATTATGATTAATTTTTAGTTTATCAAGCTCTGCCTGAAGTTCATTATTCTCTGTTGTAAGAGTTTCATTATCCCTTTTCAACTCATTTCTTTCTGTTTCACAAGATTCTTTTTTGGCTTTTACTTCTTCAAATTGTCTTGCAGGAACACAAGAAAACACTATTCCTGTTATTGCAATTACAACTACTAAACTGATCAAGCTTTTGTTTTTCATGGATATAGTTTTTAATTTATATTTCACAAAAATAAGCAAGTTATTCTAATCTTTATTACCAGAGAACAATTTTTATTTACAAAATGCTGTTAATTTTTTGTAAGATATAAACATAAAATATTGTATTTTTGTTGCCTTAGTATGATTGACATCAGTAAATATAAATTATTAAGCACGATTGATTCTCCAAAAGATCTAAAGAAATTAGATTTAAAGGACCTTACAAATTTGTGCGAAGAACTACGGTGCTTTATAATTGAATCGGCCTCAAAAAACCCAGGTCATTTTGGAGCAAGTTTAGGAGTAGTAGAATTAACTGTTGCTATTCATTTTGCTTTAAACACACCTAAAGATAAATTAGTTTGGGATGTTGGTCACCAAGCATATGGTCACAAAATTCTTACAGGAAGAAGAGATGTTTTTCATACCAACAGAAGTTATAAAGGAATTAGTGGCTTTCCTAATCGTTCTGAAAGTGAATATGACAGCTTTGGAGTTGGACATTCATCAACCAGCATTTCTGCTGCACTTGGAATGGCTGTTGCATCTAAACTAAAAGGAGAAAATAACCACACGGTTGCTGTAATAGGTGATGGCGCTCTAACTGGAGGAATGGCTTTCGAAGGTCTAAATAATGCCGCAGTAACCAATAGTAATGTAATTATTGTTCTTAATGACAACAAGATTGCAATTGACGAAAGCACTGGTGCTTTAAAAGAATATTTGACAGATATTGCAACATCAAAAACATATAACAGAGTTAAAGATGATGTTTGGAATTTTCTTGGCAGAATAAATAAGCTTGGTGCAAACGTTCAAGGATTTACTCAAAAAATTGACAATGCGATTAAGTCAATTATCATGCGAAACAGCAATCTATTTGAGTCATTAAACATAAGATATTTTGGCCCTGTTGATGGTCACGATGTTGTTCTTTTATCAAAACTTCTTGATGACATTAAAGATATTCCTGGACCTAAACTTTTACATATTATTACAAAAAAAGGAAAAGGTTTTAAAGAAGCAGAGAACAATCAAACCAAATGGCATGCTGCTCCGGGAAAATTCGATATTGCTACCGGTAAATTACTGGAAACGAAAACTTGCGAAGACAGACCGCAAAAATTTCAAGATATTTTTGGTGATGCAATAGTTGAATTAGCAAAAAACAATGATAAAATTGTGGCAATTTCTCCAGCAATGTTATCTGGGTGCTCACTGATAAAAATGCAGAAAGAATTCCCAGATAGATGTTTTGATGTTGGAATTGCTGAGCAACATGCAGTAACTTTTGCTGCAGGCCTTGCAACAAAAGGATTAAAACCATTTTGCAATATATATTCAACTTTTTCACAAAGAGCATATGACCAAATTGTTCACGATGTCGCTTTACAAAATCTACCTGTAACTATTTGTCTTGACAGAGCAGGCTTAGTTGGTGCAGACGGAGCAACTCATCACGGCGCATATGACATTTCTTTTTTAAGATGTATCCCAAACATTGTAATTGCTGCACCTCGAGATGAATATCAGTTACGAGATTTGATGTATACTGCTCAATTAGATGAAAGTGATTTCCCAATTGTATTAAGATACCCAAGAGGTCTCTCTACAGAAAAACCATCAAAAATTGAATTCAAAAAAATCCCAATTGGCAAAGGCAAATGCATAAAAAAAGGCAAAGATATTGCAATTTTAAGCATTGGCACTCCAGGTAATACAGCAATAAAAGTTGCAGAAGACTTACAAAAAGAAGGAGTTAATATATCTGTTTATGACATGATTTTTGCAAAGCCTCTTGATATAGATCTTTTACATGAAGTTTTCACTAAACATAAACATGTAATTTCTATTGAAGACAACTCGATTTCAGGTGGTTTTGGAAGCTCTTTATCAGAAATAATCACAGACAATAATTATAAGACACAACTCACTAGATTAGGAATCCCAGACAAATTTGTTGAACATGGAACTCAAGAACAACTGATACAAGAGTGTAAGTATGACTATACTTATCTACTATCAACTGTTAAAAAAATATACTGATTGTTCATAAAGTGTTTATAATTATTTATATCTTTACACCTAATTAATTCAAACCAAATATTTTAACATGAAAAAGATTTATATACTTTTATTAAGTCTTGTCATTGCTCAAATTGCTGTAGCACAGGAAATTAACCCCGACAGAACCTTTGTAAATCACTTTTATGATGCAGAGGCATACATGTATGAAGGGAATTACGATGTAGCATTAGATTTATTACTCGAATTAGAAGAAATGGATCCTCAAAATCCAAATATATGGTATAAAATTGGGTTCTGTTATCTAAATACACGTCTTTACAAAACAAAAGCTCAAGAATATCTCGAACAAGCCGTAAACTATGCCAATGAAAATTATCAAGCTGACAATCATAGAGATAGAACTACACCTCTTGAATCGTATTTGTATTTATCGATTGCATATAGAATGAATTATGAGTTTGAATTAAGTTTACAAGCCTTAAACGATTTAAGAATAAAGCTTAATCCAGATAAACCCGAAGATCAGATATTATTAGAATTAATTGACTGGGAAGAAGAAGTAACTAATAATGCAATATATTATTATGAAAATCCTGTTGATGCTCAATTAAGAAACATGGGATCAAAAATTAATTCTGAATACGCAGACCATTCTCCCATTATCGATCTAAACGAAAGCATCTTAATTTACACATCAAAAAGACCTATGGATGGTGAAGAGTTAGAAAATCAAGATGAAGATGTTTTTATTTCTAAAAGCAACAATTATGTTTGGGGCAGTCCGACTAGATTGGTTGCCCCTGTCAATACTGAGGATAATAATGAGGCTGCAATTGGTTTATCTATAGATGGTAAACAAATGTTCTTTTTTAGATCAGGCATGAACAACAAAGGAAATGTATTTGTTACAGAATCTGAAGATGGTTATAATTGGTCATCGCCAAAATATTTAAGAGAAGATGTAAACTCAAAATATCGTGAAACTCATGCTACTATAACTCCTGATGGAAACTCAATTTTTTTCACATCTGATAGAAAAGGTGGTTTTGGGGGTTCTGACATTTATGTTATGCGTAAACTTCCTGATGATAAATGGAGTGAACCTCAATTATTACCTAAACAGGTAAATTCGCCTTACGACGAAGAATCTCCCTTTGTTCACCCTGATGGTGTAACTTTATTCTTTAGTTCAAAAGGTCATTCAACTATGGGTGGATACGATGTTTTCTATACAATTATGGATAAAAGTGGAACGTTTTCTGAACCCGTAAATCTTGGATACCCAATTAACACTCCTGATGATGATGTCTCATATGTTATGAATATGGATGGACGTCGTGGTTATATCGCTACTGTAAAAGATGAAGGTTATGGAGATCTTGACTTATATGAAATTTTACAATCTGGTGTTTATGACAACAATTTGATTGTTTATGATGGTATTGTATCTGATATTAATAATAATATTCCTGAAGGTCTAGTAATTGCAGTTAGAGATGTTAAAACTGAAGAATATGTGGGTGTATACAGACCAAATGAATCAGACGGAAGATACCTTTTAGTATTACTCCCTGACATCACTTACGAAATTTCATATGAAGCTGATGGACACCTAATTCATTCGATAGAACACACTCCTACCAAAAATGATGTAGATATTTTTACTACAGAGTTTTTACCAATAGAACTTGATCCTGTATTACTTCAGGCTTACCTGATGCACAATTTTGTCTATTTTGATGAAGGAGACACTGAACTTGATGACGAAGCTGTTACAATACTAAATAAAGTTAAAACTAAATCCGACGAATGGAATCAAGATGCAGGTCATATGATTGTTAATCTTAATTTACCTATAGTAGGAGCAGATCCAATTATTGATGGCAAGCGAGCTGAGGCTATTGTTGAATATCTAGTTAATGTAGGTATTAACAAAGATGACATATACTTAAACGGAGCTTACCCAGAAGGATACCAAGACGTATATGGTCTAGATATGAGAGAAAGAAAAGAATTCCTTGCTGATAATAATCTCCCAACTGTCGACACACAATCAGTTGCAACTGACAAAGTTATCGTTGAGAATATCTTATTCGATTTCGACAAATTTTATATTCGTTCAGAATATCATGACAACTTAGATAAACTTGCAAACTATATGAACGATAACCCTGGTGCTCAAATTGAGGTTAGCGGACACACAGACTGGTTTGGAACAAATGAATACAACTACTTACTATCATATCGTAGATCTAAATCTGTAAAAGACTATCTTGTTGAGAAAGGAAACAATCCTGAGAATATTATTACATCTAAATATGGAGAAGATGATCCTATTGCAAACAATGCAAATGCTGATGGCTCTGACAACCCTACTGGACGTCAATATAATCGTAGAGCAATGTTTAGTGTAATTTCACAAGGCTCTGTTAGCTTATTGGAAATCAAACCATTTGACTTTGATATTACACACGGGTCAGGAGATCCTATTGATGTAAATAACTACTCTGATGGTACTACTGATGGTAATGTTGACAACACAGGTAAACCTGGTAAAAAATATACAATTCAAATATTTGCTTTGAAGAATCAAAAACCAATTGACTACTTTGCTGATCTTGTTGGTGTTAAGATGCATATTTCTGATGGTTGGTACAGATATTATGTAGGTGAGTTCAACTCATATCAAGAAGCTAAAGTTGCAATGGATAATCTAAAAACAATGGGTTACAATCCATTTATTAGAAAATTAAGTTTCTTTGAGAAATAGAAAATATTAAACTTTATTAAAAAAAGAGCTATCGAAATTTCGACAGCTCTTTTTTTTATTTACATGTCATAAAGTAACCCTTTTTAACATATCGAATTACTCGACGACCGGTTATTGTGACCGGGTATTGCGACTGGGTATCTTGAATTTGATATTTTACACAAGTCTACAGCTAATCTAACTCAGGTTAACAACAAATTTTGTTATAATTTACAATATTACTCTTCCCTGAAGGTCAGATAGATGCTTAATAACTTCACTAGTAGTTTTTATCTGTCCTAGTATCTCAATTAAGCTCTCGTTTTGATTGTTTTCTTTAGCTTCCTTGAGTTTTTTTTGAAGCTCTTTTTTAGCTTCTTTTACAATGTTCAGTTTATACTTTATAAACAGGTCCTCTAGATTTTCGTTAAGTTTTTTGTCTTCCTCGAGCATTCTGGCTCCACGTTTTGCCCACATTGGACTTAAGTGATATTTTGTAGAACATAGATTTGCTGACAGTTGACTTATATCTGGGTCCTGATGTTGAGTAAAAAATTCTGTTTTTAATTCTGTATTACTGGCAATCATTTCCTCTGCGAGATTGAATATCTTTTGATTTAGAAGGTTCTTCATTTCAAGCTCATCGTTTCTTAGCTGATCGATAATATAATCAGCGACACGTATTTCGACATGCTCATTTGTCTCAGGATTAAAAAAAGATGCATTTTTATTTCCATACATCAAAAGCAGTCTGATTATTTCATGCTCCTGAGCTTCGAAAAAAACTTTCTCTATAAAACCAGGAACAGGAGGGATATTTTTATTTCCAGAAGGAGCTCCAGAGCTTGCACTTTTTCTGCGAATATCGTCAATCTTCTTTTTTGTAATCTTTGCAACTTCAGCATAAAGAACAGACTCATTTATCTTCATGATGTGTGCACACTCCTGAATATAAACAGACTGTTTAATATTATCGTCTATAACAGATATAGAACGAACGATATCAGTAATTAAGCCAGATCTCTTTATAGGATCATTTTTTGCTTCCTCGTTTAGCAAATGGGCTTTAAAACTGATAAAATCTTGCTCGTTATTCTCAATATACTCTATTGTTTCGGAACTTGAGTGTTTTCGTGAAAAAGAATCAGGATCTTCACCTTCTGGAAATAACAGAACCCGAACATTAAGCCCTTGTTCTAAAAGCATATCAATACCGCGTAAAGAAGCTTTAATTCCAGCAGGATCACCATCATAAAGAATTGTTACATCAGAGGTAAATCTGTGAATCAATCGAATTTGATCCTCAGTTAATGAAGTTCCTGAAGACGCAACAACATTTCTGATATCAGACATAAACAAAGAAAGCACATCGGTATACCCTTCAACAAGATAGCACTTGTCTTTCTTAATAATTTCCTGCTTAGCCTGATACAATCCATAAAGCACCCTACTTTTATTGTAGATAGGTGATTCTGGTGAGTTTAGATATTTTGCAATTTTTTTATCTGTCTTAAGTGTACGACCACCAAAACCTATAATCTGTCCAGACAATCCAAAAATTGGAAACATAACTCGTCCAGCGAATCTATCGAAATGATAATTTTCTTTGGAGATTGTAAGACCAGTTTTTTGCATAAACTCAATCTTATATCCATTCTTTTGTGCTTCCTGTGTAAAAGCATCACGTTTTTCTGGACTATAACCAAGTTTAAACTCCCTTATTATTTGTTCTGTAAAACCTCTTTCTCTAAAATAACTTAGTCCTATTTCAACACCTTCATCAGTTTTAAAAAGATTATCTGCAAAAAAATCAGATGCATAATTAGATACAATATGTAAGCTTTCTCTCTCACTACTCAGCTTTTTTTCTTCATCACTAAGTTCTCTTTCCTCTATCTCAATAGCATATTTTTTAGCAAGATATCGTAATGCGTCAGGATAAGTAAGATGCTCATGTTCCATAATAAAATTTACTGCATTACCACCTTTACCACATCCAAAACATTTAAATATACCTTTTGCTGGGCTTACAGTAAAGGATGGGGTTTTCTCATTATGAAACGGGCATAGTCCAAGAAAATTAGCTCCTCTCCTTTTCAAATGGACAAAATCAGAAACTACATCAACAATCTCTGCACTATCAAATATCTTTTGTATTGTTAACGGATCAATCATTTGGTCTATTATTAGGACTTTTAATTTTTACTTATCTTTGAGCATGCAAATATACACTTATTTTGGATGGAATCTGTTATAAATAATACCGAAAACTTTGTAAAAGACACTTTAAAGAATGCTGAAACCGGTCATGACTGGTGGCATGCTTTAAGAGTAAGAAATAATGCAATATACATACACAAACACGAAAACTGTATTGCTGATAAATTTACAATAGAACTTGCAGCATTATTACACGACATTGCTGATAGTAAATTTAATGATGGGAATGAAAATATTGGTTCTTATACAGCAAGAGATTTCCTAAGAGAGCAGAATGTTGCAGAAATTACAATTGAAAAAGTAATTGATATCATTTCTAACATATCATTTAGTAAGTCTCTAGGCTCAGCAAAAGATCTTAGCATAGAAGGTAAAATCATACAGGATGCTGACAGGTTAGATGCCATTGGAGCTATAGGTATAGCAAGAACTTTTAATTATGGGGGATATAAGTCTAGAGAAATTTACAATCCAGAAATTGCTCCAATAGAAAATATCAGCAAATTAGAGTACAAAAAATCTACTGCTCCTAGTATTAATCACTTTTATGAAAAATTACTCACACTAAAAGATAAAATGAATACTAAAACAGGCATAGATCTTGCGGAACAAAGGCATGAGTTTATGCAATTGTATTTAAATCACTTTTTAAATGAATGGAATTTAATATAATCAGGTATGAAAACTAAATTAGCCATCATCTTTCTTTTGATACTTCTAACAAATTTTGCAATTTGTCAAACAAGTTTTACACATAAAGAATCAGGAGTTAAAGTTAATTTTAAGACAAGTGATAAAATGTTTCCTGAATCATGGAGGGGTGGTAGTATAAATGGGGAAGCCGAATCTTTAACTGCAGAAGAGTATAAAAGAAGTCAAAAAATAATTTCAGAAGCTATGGACAAATATCCATCTGAGGTGTTACAAGAAAATCTAAAAGAAGTTTACATTCTAAATTCATTAAAGTTTTACAATCAAATTTATGGCGGCACAAACTCAAATGATATTGTATATATCTGTAATTCCGGAAGGGAAAACGGTTATAGTGACGAATACTTTGAACAACTGTTTCATGCTGAGTTTTCTAGTATCTTACTAAGAAATTATAGTGACAAGATATTTGAAGAAAGATGGGAAAGCGTAAACAAAGAAGGCTTTACTTACGGTTCTGGTGGTGTTGATGAAATTCGAAAAGGTAAAGCAGGCACAGATTATCTTCCAGAATTCTTTGAGCAAGGCTTCTTGTATCAATATGCAATGTCTGGAATGGAAAACGATTTCAATAGTATCTCAAAAAATCTTTTCTGTCCAAATTCATCGTTTTGGACAGAAGGATATGAATATGAAAGATTAAAGCTAAAAATTATCCTCACAATTGATTTTTATAGAAATATAAATTCCACTTTGGATATTAATCATTTTATGGAATTCGAAGATAAAGAGTAAATCTATTTAAGAATTAAATTCCCAGTAGATTCAATATTACTAACATTACCTGCTCTATCGACAATGAAAAATTTATAAAGAATAGTATCGCCGTCAAAAGGTGGATACTCATCAATATCGAAAATAATCATTTCTCCCTTCAAGGTTTTATTTGGCCCTTCCGGATTAAAATATGGCACATAATAATGAGGATCTATATTTAAGTCAACAATACTTAACACACCATTATTATATTTATATTTCTCTAGGAATATTGTATTTTGTTGAGGAGAAGTTGTATCAAAACCAATATCACCATCTCCATCAATAAAAGAAAAACGTAATGTTCCATTAAAAACACGGTTTCCATTTTCCATTCCATCAACTGTATCAACAAAAACAAATTCAATTAATTCGATCTGAGGCTCCGGAGGATACTCTTCAATTCTAAAGCAAGAAATTGCAAATAAGCCCAAGAATAGAAACGATATAATTTTTAAAAGTTTCATATAACAAAAATATGAAAAAATAAAACATAAAAAAAGAGGCTATTAAAAACAGCCTCTTTTTTTGTTTTAATTATTATGCTTGAGCCGTAGGCCCTCCAAAATTCATAGGAATCGAATTACCTGATTTATTAGAAGTGGTCTTAATTGGACCATTAGCAGCTTCAAACTTATTTACATTGTCTTGTAAAGCTCCCATAAGGCGTTTAGCATGTTCAGGAGTTAAGATAACTCTAGATTGTACTTTTGCTTTAGGTAGTCCAGGCATAATTCTTACAAAGTCTAAAACAAACTCTGATGACGAATGAGTGATTACAGCAAGATTTGCATAAATACCCTGACCTGTTTCTTCAGTAAGTTCAATATTAATTTGATTCTGCTTTTTTTCTTCCATTTTTATTAATCTTTAGATATTTCAATTTCATTTTCGCTTTGAAGTTTCTCCATAATTTCTTTAGGAGCAACTCTAATGTCTTGTAAGTTTCTTTGACCAGTTCCAGCTGGAATTAAGTGACCAACAATAACATTTTCTTTCAAGCCTTCTAGGGTATCAACTTTTGCTTTAATAGCAGCTTCGTTAAGAACTTTAGTTGTTTCTTGGAAAGATGCAGCAGACATAAAGCTATTAGTTTGAAGAGCTGCACGTGTAATACCTTGAAGTATCTGACTAGATGTTGCAGGTAATGCATCTCTAACTTCAACAAGTTTAAGGTCTTTACGTTTCAGCATAGAATTTTCGTCTCTAAGTCTTCTGTAAGAAATTATTTGACCTGCTTTAAAGTTTTCTGAGCTGCCTTCATCAACAACAACTTTCTTATCAAACAAGTTATCATTCTCTTCACGGAATGCCCACTTGTCAACAATTTGTTTTTCAAGGAACATTGTATCACCAGCCTCTTCAATAACAACTTTTCTCATCATCTGACGAACAATAACCTCAAAGTGCTTATCATTAATTTTCACACCCTGCAGACGATATACATCCTGCACTTCATTAACAAGATATTCCTGAACTTCTGTTGGTCCTTTAATTGATAAGATATCACTTGGAGTGATAGCACCATCAATAAGTGGTGTGCCAGCTTTGATATAGTCGTTAGGTTGAACAAGGATCTGTTTAGAAAGTGGAACAAGATATTTCTTAAGTTTACCTTCTTTAGATTTAATTTCAATCTCACGATTACCTCTCTTAATCTTTCCGAATGAAACTTCACCATCAATTTCGGCAACAGTTGCAGGATTAGATGGGTTACGAGCCTCGAACAACTCCGTAACACGAGGAAGACCACCAGTAATATCACCACCTTTACCTACAATTCTAGGCATTTTAATAAGGATATCACCAGTCTTAATATCATCCTTTTCGTCACGCATTAAACGCGCACCTACAGGAAGGTTATATGTTGCAATAACATCTTTCTTCTTATTTACAATCTTAGCAACAGGAATCTTAGTCTTATCCTTTGTTTCGATAATAATTTTTTCCTTAAATCCTGTTTGAGCTGCAATTTCTTCTTTAAAGTTTACATCCTCAACAACGTCTTCGAACATAAGCTTACCAGCAAATTCAGATATGATAACAATATTGTAAAGATCCCAATCACAAATCTTTTCACCTTTTTTAATCTTATCTCCAGGCTTTTTGTATAATTTTGAACCATAAGGTACAGGCTTATTAACCAATTGTATCTTCGTTTTAGAATCAACAATTTTCATTTCAGCCATACGAGTTACAACGACATCTACTTTTGTTCCATCAGACTCCTCGTATTCAACAGTTCTTAATTCATCAAATTCAAGATCACCATCATACTTAGCTACAATAGAAGATTCACTAGCAATGTTACCAGCAACCCCCCCCATGTGGAATGTTCTCAATGTCAACTGAGTACCAGGCTCACCAATTGATTGCGCTGCAATCACACCAACAGCTTCACCTTTTTGAACCATTTTCCTGGTTGCAAGGTTACGACCATAACATTTTGAACAAACACCTTTTCTACTTTCACAAGTTAATACTGAACGTATTTCAACTTTTTCGATTGGTGATTCCTCAATAATTTTAGCTATTTTCTCAGTAAACTCTTCACCAGAAGCAATAATCAGTTCTTCTGTTTGTGGGTGATAAATATCGTGAACGCTTGTTCTACCAAGAATTCTATCTGATAATGATTCTATTACCTCTTCGTCATTCTTCTTAAGCTCAGTTGCTACCAAACCTCTTAAAGTACCACAATCTTCTTCATTAATAATTACATCTTGTGCAACATCAACCAAACGTCTTGTTAGGTAACCAGCATCAGCAGTTTTAAGAGCAGTATCGGCCAAACCTTTACGAGCACCGTGAGTAGAGATAAAGTACTCAAGAATAGATAGTCCTTCTTTAAAGTTAGAAAGAATTGGATTTTCCATAATCGCACTAGTCTGAACACCAGATTTCTGTGGTTTTGCCATCAGACCCCTCATACCACATAACTGACTAATCTGTTCTTTAGAACCCCTAGCACCAGAATCAAGCATCATATAAACAGCATTGAAACCTTGGTTATCAGTTGAAAGAGTCTTCATCACATCGATACTTAATCGAGCATTAACATTAGTCCAAACATCAATCACCTGATTATATCTCTCAGTGTCTGTAATGAAACCATTATTGTAGTTAAACATAATTTCATCAACAGCTTCATATCCTTCTTCAATTAATTCGCTCTTAGCTTCAGGAATAATAACATTATCTAAATTAAAGGACAAACCTCCAACAAATGCGTTAGTATATCCTAAATCTTTAATATCATCAAGAAATTTAGCAGTTACATCAGTACCACACCTACTTACAAGGTTACCAATAATATCTCTTAAAGATTTCTTAGTAAGTACTTCATTAATATAACCATATTCGGTAGGAACAATTCTGTTAAATAAAACTCTACCTGCAGTAGTTGAAATCATTTTTGTAACGATTTCACCGTTTTCGTCAACATCCTCTGTTCTTACTTTGATTGCAGCGTGTAAATCTAATTTCTTCTCATTGTTAGCAATAATTACTTCTTCAGGAGAATAGTAAATATGACCTTCACCTTTAACACCTTTACGTTCTTTAGTCATATAATATAGTCCAAGAACCATATCCTGAGAAGGCACTGTAATAGGTGCACCGTTAGCAGGGTTAAGGATATTATGAGAAGCAAGCATTAGAATCTGTGCTTCAATAATAGCAGCATTTCCAAGTGGCAAGTGAACCGCCATCTGGTCACCATCAAAGTCGGCGTTAAACGCAGTACAAACAAGAGGGTGTAATTGAATAGCTCTACCTTCTATCAATTTTGGTTGGAATGCCTGAATACCTAATCTGTGCAATGTAGGAGCACGGTTAAGCAATACAGGGTGTCCTTTAAGAACGTTTTCAAGAATATCCCAGATAACAGGATCTTTTCTTTCTACAATTTTCTTTGCAGATTTTACTGTCTTAACGATTCCTCTTTCAGTTAATTTTCTGATTATGAAAGGCTTGTACAATTCTGCAGCCATATCTTTAGGAATACCACACTCATGCATTTTAAGTTCAGGACCTACAACAATTACCGAACGAGCTGAGAAGTCAACACGTTTACCAAGTAAGTTTTGACGGAAACGTCCTTGTTTACCTTTTAAACTATCACTAAGTGATTTTAGAGGTCTGTTTGCATCAGTTTTAACAGCATTTGATTTACGAGAATTGTCAAATAAAGAATCAACAGCTTCCTGAAGCATTCGCTTCTCGTTTCTTAAGATAACCTCAGGAGCTTTAATTTCAAGAAGTCTCTTTAATCTGTTGTTTCTAATAATAACTCTACGATATAAATCATTTAAGTCAGATGTCGCAAAACGTCCACCATCAAGTGGAACAAGAGGACGTAACTCAGGAGGAATAACAGGAACAATCTTAACGATCATCCATTCTGGTTTATTAATATTCTGAGAAAGTCTAAACGACTCTACAACACTTAATCTTTTTAAAGCTTCGCTTTTACGTTGCTGAGAAGTTTCTCTGTTTGCTTTATCTCTTAAGTCATAAGATAACTGGTCAAGATCGATTCTCTGAAGTAGATCATAAACAGCTTCTGCACCCATTTTTGCAATAAACTTATTTGGGTCAGTATCTTCTAACATTTGATTCTCGCGTGGCAATGTTTCTAAGATATCAAGATACTCATCCTCTGTAAGGAAATCATATTCTTGAACACCATCGACAGCTTTTGCACCAGCTTGAATCACAATATATCTTTCGTAGTATACAATAGTATCAAGTTTCTTAGCAGGTAATCCTAAAAGATATCCTATTTTGTTAGGAAGTGTTTTAAAATACCAAATGTGTGCTACAGGAACCTCAAGTTTTATATGTCCCATTCTTTCGCGACGTACTTTCTTCTCAGTTACTTCAACACCACATCTATCACAAACGATTCCTTTATACCTGATTCTCTTATATTTTCCACAATGACATTCGTAATCTTTTACCGGACCAAAGATTCTCTCGCAAAACAAACCATCTCTTTCAGGTTTGTATGTACGATAGTTTATTGTTTCCGGTTTGGTAACTTCTCCGCTAGACATTTCCTGAATCTCTTCTGGAGATGCAAGACTAATAGTTATCTTTGAGAAGTTTGAATTTGCTTTATTATCTTTTCTAAAAGCCATTTTATCAGCTGTTTAAATATATTATACGAAATTAATCAAGGTTCACTCTTAGGCACAATCCTCTAAGTTCGTGCAGTAAAACATTCAGCGACTCTGGAATTCCCGGTGTCGGCATCTGTTCCCCTTTAACAATACTTTCGTATGTTTTCGCACGTCCGATTACATCATCAGACTTAACTGTAAGGATTTCCTGCAATATATTGGCTGCACCAAATGCTTCAAGAGCCCAAACCTCCATTTCACCAAATCTCTGACCACCAAACTGAGCTTTACCACCCAATGGTTGTTGAGTAATAAGTGAATAAGGTCCAATACTACGAGCGTGCATTTTATCTTCAACCATATGCCCAAGTTTTAGCATATAAATTACACCAACAGTAGCAGGCTGGTCGAATTTAACACCAGTACCACCATCAAATAGGTAAGTTTTACCATATTGTGGAACATTAGCTTTATCAGTATATTCATTAATCTGCTCTATTGTAGCTCCATCGAAAATAGGAGTTGCAAATTTACAACCTAATACCTGACCTGCCCAACCAAGAACAGTTTCATAAATCTGACCAAGGTTCATACGAGAAGGTACACCTAATGGATTTAGAACGATATCAACAGGAGTTCCATCTTCTAGGAATGGCATATCTTCCTGACGTACAATACGAGCTAAAATACCTTTGTTCCCGTGACGTCCAGCAAGTTTATCACCAACCTTAATTGTTCTTTTACTTGCAAGATAAATTTTAGCCAACTGCATAATACCCGCAGGTAACTCGTCACCTATAGTAATATCAAGTTTCTTACGACGGAACTCACCTTCAATCTTCTTAAATTCTATCATATAGTTATATAATAGTTTTCCGATTGTTGTGTTTTTGCTCTTATCAGTTGTCCACTTATTTGGGCTGATATTGATAAAATCAACATCCTGAAGAAGTTTTTGTGTAAACTTAACTCCTTTAGGTATGATATCATTACCAAAATTATCTTTCACTCCTTGCGATGTTTTACCATTGACAAGAATAAAAAGTTTTTCGATCAATAATGATTTCAGTTTCTCATTTGCTTCTGAATGCTGTTCATCAATATTTTCGACTAAAATCTTATCTTGATTTTTAACTTTTCTATCTTTAATGGTCTTAGCAAAAAGTTTTTTATCAATAACAACACCTGAAGTTGATGGAGAAGCTTTTAGAGATGCATCTTTAACATCACCAGCTTTCTCACCGAAAATAGCTCTAAGCAATTTCTCTTCTGGAGAAGGATCGCTTTCTCCTTTAGGTGTAATTTTACCAATTAGAATATCGCCTGGTTTAACATAAGCACCTATTCTAATGATTCCATTTTCGTCAAGATCTTTAGTTGCTTGCTCGCTAACGTTTGGAATGTCAGAAGTTAGCTCTTCCATACCTCTCTTAGTTTCCCTTACTTCAAGCTGATAATCAGCAATATGAATTGAAGTAAATAAATCTTCGCGAACAACTTTCTCGTTAATTACAATCGCATCCTCAAAGTTATAACCTTTCCAAGGCATAAATGCTACCTTAAGGTTTCTACCAAGAGCTAGTTCACCATCTTCAGTACCATAACCTTCAGTCAAAATTGTACCTTTAGTAATTATATCACCTTTAGCAACAATAGGACGTAAGTTAATACAGGTACTCTGGTTTGTTTTATGGAATTTTGGAATCTTATATTCAACAATTTCGTCAGTAAAGTTTACAAAAGTCTCTTCTTCAGTTCTATTGTATCTAACAACAATTTTTTCTGCATCCGAAAACTCAACAACACCGTCGCCTTCACCTACCAATAATATTCTTGAATCTTTTGCAACCATGTGCTCGATACCTGTTCCAATAATTGGAGCATCAGGTCTCAACAATGGGACAGCCTGTCTCATCATGTTTGACCCCATCAAAGCACGGTTAGCATCATCATGCTCAAGGAAAGGAATTAAAGAAGCCGCAATAGAGGCAATCTGGTTTGGAGCAACGTCCATAAGATTAATCTGATTTTGATCAACTACCAAATATTCACCTTCGTTACGTACTCTAATTTTTGAAGATTGAAATACTCCATCTTCATCAATTTGAGCATTTGCCTGAGCAATTACTTTTGCTTCTTCTTCTTCAGCACTTAAGTATGTAATATTATCAAAACTTGCTTTACCTTCATCTACACTACGGTAAGGAGTTTCAATAAAACCTAATTTATTAATTTTTGCATATACACATAATGAAGAAATCAAACCAATATTTGGTCCCTCTGGAGTTTCAATTGGACATAATCTACCATAGTGTGTAAAGTGAACGTCACGAACCTCAAAACCAGCTCTTTCTCTAGAAAGGCCACCAGGACCTAAGGCAGATAATCTACGTTTGTGAGTCATCTCAGCTAGTGGATTTATCTGATCCATAAACTGGGATAGTTGGTTTGTTCCGAAGAATGAGTTAATTACTGAAGATAATGTTTTTGAGTTTATCAAATCCATTGGATGGAAAACTTCATTATCTCTAACATTCATTCTTTCACGAATAGTTCTAGCCATACGAGCTAAACCGACACCAAATTGGTTTCCTAATTGTTCTCCAACAGTACGTACACGACGATTACTAAGGTGATCGATATCATCTATATCAGCCTTTGAGTTAATAAGTTCGATAAGATACTTAATAATCTCAATGATATCTTGACGAGTTAATACTTTTGTATCAGCAGCGATATCTAGACCTAACTTTTGGTTAATTCTATATCTACCAACGTCACCAAGATCATAACGTTTATCAGAGAAAAATAACTTATCGATAACGTCTCTTGCTGTTGCTTCGTCAGGTGGCTCTGTGTTACGCAATTGACGATATATATGAACTACAGCTTCTTTTTCTGAATTACAAGGATCTTTTTGCAATGTGTTATAAATAATTGCGTAATCAGAAATTTTCTGATTTTCCTTATGCAACAGAATAGTTTTCGCTCCAGATTCTACAATTTGTTCAACATGATGACTTTCGATGATAGTTTCACGATCGATAATTACTTCGTTTCTTTCAATAGAAACAACTTCAGCTGTATCTTCGTCAACAAAATCCTCGAACCATGTTTTTAAAACTCTAGCAGCGAGTCTTCTACCAACCATTTTCTTAACGGCTGTTTTAGAAACTTTAATTTCATCTGCCAGATTAAATATTTCAAGAATGTCTTTATCACTTTCGAAACCAATTGCTCTAAGAAGAGTAGTAACTGGTAATTTTTTCTTTCTGTCAATGTAAGCATACATCACAGAGTTAATATCGGTAGCAAATTCAATCCAAGAACCTTTAAAAGGAATTATTCTTGCTGAATAAAGTTTTGTACCATTTGCGTGTAAAGACTGACTAAAGAAAACACCTGGAGAACGGTGCAATTGAGAAACGACAATACGTTCCGCACCATTTACAACAAATGTTCCACTTGGAGTCATATACGGAACAGTTCCGAGCCATACATCTTGGATAGATGTTTCAAAGTCCTCATGATCTGAATCTGTACAATATAGTTTTAGCTTTGCTTTAAGAGGGATGCTGTAAGTTAAACCTCTTTCTATACATTGTTCGATACTATAACGAGGAGGGTCTAATGAATAATCCAGAAATTCCAATACGAAGTTATTTCTTGTATCGGTAATTGGGAAATTTTCCTGGAAAACTTTATAAAGGCCTTCGGATTTTCTCTGATCTGCAGTAGAGTCTACTTGAAAAAACTCTCTAAACGATTTTATTTGAATCTCAAGAAAATCAGGGTATTCCAACTGATTTTTTGTAGTTGAGAAATTGATTCTTTGTCTTGTATTAACAGTCATTTATGCAATTTTAAATAAGAACCTAAACAATAACAACGAAAGGTTTAAAACCCAAAACTGGGTTTTAAACCTAAAACTTATACAACAAAAGTTGTTTATTTAAGTTCGACTTCTGCACCTGCTTCTTCTAATTGAGCTTTAAGTGCATTAGCCTCATCTTTTGGTACTCCTTCTTTGATTGGAGTAGGTGCTCCATCAACAAGAGCTTTCGCTTCTTTTAGTCCTAGACCTGTTAACTCCTTAACTAACTTAACAATTTGAAGTTTTTGAGCTCCTGCTGAGTTCAAAACTACATCAAAATCTGTTTTTTCAGCTTCAGCTGCGCCTTCGCCGCCTGCTGCTGGTCCTGCTACTGCTACTGCTGCTGCAGCTGGTTCGATACCATATTCATCTTTTAAGATATCTGCTAATTCGTTTACGTCTTTAACAGTAAGGTTAACTAATTCTTCTGCTAACTTCTTAAGATCTGCCATTTTAATTGTTTTTTAACTTGTTATATTTACTAATTTTCTATTCTCTTTCAGACAAGGTTTTTACTACCCCTGCCAATGTATTCTTACCTGATTCAAGTTGACCAAGAACAGTCTTCATTGGAGATTGTAAGATATTGATAATATCACCAATAAGTTCTTCTTTGGATTTTAGACTTGCTAATACATCTAATTTGTCTAGTCCAACAAAAATTGATTCTTCAGCGAAAGCACCTTTAAACAATGGTTTTTCACTTTTCTTATTTAATTCTTTAATCAATTTAGCTGGAAGATTAGCAACATTACAAAACATTACAGATGTATTTTCTTTTAATACGTCATAAAGTTCCTCATATTGCCCTTCAGATGCTTCCAAAGCTCTTTTGAAGAATGTATTCTTAACAACAATCAGTTCAATGTCTTTCTCGAAACACTTTTTTCTCAATTCATGAGTTTCCTGAGCATCTAATCCAGATATATCAGCCAAATAAAAATGGCTATAATTCTGAACAGTTACTTTTAAGTTTTCGATAAGTACGTGTTTGTCTTCGCGTTTCATAATCGACAATTTCTAAATTACTAATTAACTGATTTAGGATCGATTTCGATACCTGGACTCATAGTACTAGAAAGATATATGCTACGAACATATGTACCTTTAGCAGCTACAGGTTTTAATTTGATAATTGTCTGAATTAATTCAGCCGCATTATCATAAATCTTATCAGCATCAAATGATGCTTTTGCTACACCTGCATGGATAATACCATATTTGTCCACTTTAAAGTCGATTTTACCCTTCTTCACATCTTCAACAGCTTTTCCGATTTCCATGGTTACTGTACCAGTTTTAGGGTTTGGCATTAAACCTCTAGGGCCTAAAACTCTACCTAATTTACCGATTTTACCCATAACCTGTGGCATAGTGATAATAATATCGATATCTGTCCACCCTTTGGTGATTTTCTCAATATAATCATCAAGTCCCACAAAATCAGCACCTGCATCTTTTGCTTCTTGTTCTTTATCAGGAGTACACAATACCAATACGCGAACTTTTTTACCAGTTCCGTGAGGCAAAGTTGTGATACCTCTTACCATTTGATTGGCTTTACGAGGATCAACACCTAAACGCACATCAAGATCAATAGATGCATCAAATTTAGTATAGGAAATTTCCTTTACTAATTTTACAGCTTCCTGGAGATCGTACTTCTTGCCAGTTTCAACTTTAGCTAAAGCGTCTTTTCTTTTTTTGCTAATTTTTGTCATTTCAAAAAGTACTTTAATTAATTTTTAATCGGAGATTCTCCTTTAATAGTGATCCCCATACTTCTAGCTGTGCCTGCAACCATACTCATTGCTGATTCTACAGTAAATGCGTTTAAGTCAACCATTTTGCCTTCGGCAATAGTTTTTACCTGATCCCAGGTAATTGTTCCGACTTTAGTTCTATTAGGTTCTGGTGAACCCTTTTTCAACTTTGCAATTTCTAATAGTTGTACAGCTACCGGTGGAGTTTTTACAATAAAATCAAAAGATTTATCACTATAAAAAGTGATTACAACAGGAAGAACTTTTCCTGCTAATTCTTGGGTTCTACCATTAAATTGCTTGCAGAACTCCATAATGTTTAGACCTTTTGATCCTAATGCCGGCCCTACCGGTGGAGAGGGATTTGCGGCACCTCCTTTAATTTGTAGTTTAATAAAACCACCAATTTGTTTTGCCATAAACTTTCTTTCTTAAAAAATAAAGATTATTCTTTTTCTACTTGCATAAATCGAAGCTCTAAAGGAGTCTTACGACCAAAAATGGTCACCATAACCTTTAGCTTTTTCTTCTCATCATACACTTCTTCGATTACACCACTGAATCCATTAAACGGTCCATCGATTACCTTTACAGGCTCACCGATATAATACGGAACGGTTATTTCTTCATTGCTCTCTGCTAACTCGTCAACTTTGCCGAGTATACGAGACACTTCATCACTTCTCAGTGGTATAGCTTTTCCGTCTTTAGTACCCAAAAAACCAATCACACCAGTAACACCACGAATTATATGCTCTACTTCACCGTCTAGAGCAGCATGAATTAAGATGTATCCAGGGAAGAAATTTCTTTCCTTGTGAACAGGTTTTCCGTTACGTACCTGATAGACTTTTTCAGTTGGAATTAGTACTTGTGATATCTGATCAGAAAGTTCTAATCTTGATATTTCCATATCAAGATATTCTTTCACCTTCTTCTCTTTTCCACTTAGAGCTCTAACCACATACCATTTTTTTGCAATCTCTGCCATATCCAACTTTTCAATTTGGTTTAATAAAATATGCCATAAATGACTTCTAGTCCTTCTTTAAATGTGAAGTCCATAAGAAATACAACAAGGGCAAATATTAAGGAAGCAACCATTACTACAACAGCACTATTTTGTAGTTCTGACCATTTAGGCCAAGTAACTTTGTGCACTAACTCATTGTAAGTGTCTAAGAAATATGCTTTTATTTTACTCATCTCTTATTTTTGTCTTTCGCACGGGAGGAGCGACTCGAACGCCCGACACCTAGTTTTGGAGACTAGTGCTCTACCAACTGAGCTACACCCGTAAAAAAGTAAGTAAGAACCTTTTCAGGCTACTCACTTACTTCTATAAATTTATCTTTTATTCAGTCACTTCAATAATCTGACCAGCACCAACAGTTCTACCACCTTCACGGATAGCAAAACGTAAACCTACGTTGATCGCAACAGGATAGATTAACTCAACTGTAATAGTTACGTTATCACCAGGCATTACCATTTGTACACCTTCTGGAAGCATAATTTCGCCAGTAATATCAAGAGTTCTTAGGAAGAACTGAGGGCGATAATTATTATGGAATGGAGTGTGACGTCCACCTTCTTCTTTCTTAAGTACATAAATCTCAGCCTTGAATTTAGTATGAGGTTCGATTGTACCAGGTTTAGCAATAACTTGACCTCTCTTAATCTCATCTTTATCAACACCACGAAGTAATAAACCAACGTTATCACCAGCTTCACCAGTATCAAGAATCTTACGGAACATTTCAACACCAGTAACAACTGTTTTACGTGCTTCTGCACCTAAACCAATAATGTGAACTTCTTCACCAGTATTTACAACACCAGTTTCGATACGTCCAGTAGCAACTGTTCCACGACCAGTAATTGAGAATACATCCTCAACAGGCATTAGGAAAGGCTTTTCATTATCACGAGGAGGGATTGGAATCCACTCATCAACAGCATTCATAAGCTCCATTACTTTTTCTTCCCATGCTTCTTCTCCGTTAAGAGCACCTAGTGCAGAACCTTGAATAACTGGTCCATCATCACCTTCGAATTCATAGAAACTAAGTAATTCACGAACTTCCATTTCAACTAATTCAAGAAGTTCTTCATCGTCAACAAGGTCAACTTTGTTTAAGAAAACTACAATTTTAGGTACGTTTACCTGACGAGCTAAAAGGATGTGTTCGCGAGTCTGTGGCATAGGACCATCAGTAGCAGCAACAACAAGAATAGCACCGTCCATTTGAGCAGCACCAGTTACCATATTCTTAACGTAGTCAGCGTGACCAGGACAATCAACGTGAGCATAGTGACGCGCAGCTGTCTGATACTCAACGTGAGCAGTGTTAATAGTTATACCCCTCTCTTTTTCTTCAGGAGCATTGTCAATAGAATCGAAATCCATTACAGCAGACAAACCTTTTTTCGCTAATACCATTGTAATAGCAGAAGTTAAAGTAGTCTTACCATGGTCAACGTGTCCAATGGTACCAATATTTACGTGCGGTTTCGACCTGTCAAATTTTTCTTTAGCCATGGCTCAAAATGTTTACTATATTAATAATTAAAACTTAAATTCACTTATAAAAAAACTGAGCCAATGATGGGAATTGAACCCATGACCTCTTCCTTACCAAGGAAGTGCTCTACCTCTGAGCTACATTGGCACCTATGAGCGGGAAACGAGACTCGAACTCGCGACCCTCAGCTTGGAAGGCTGATGCTCTACCAACTGAGCTATTCCCGCGACATTAGCAGTGGGGGGAGGAGGATTCGAACCTCCGAAGTCGAAAGACAACAGATTTACAGTCTGCCCCAGTTGGCCGCTTTGGTATCCCCCCAACATAAAAATCTAATAAAAAACTTGAGCCAATGAACGGACTCGAACCGCCGACCGGCTGATTACAAATCAGCTGCTCTACCAACTGAGCTACATTGGCCAAAATATATAAATAAAATAATTCATACACTTAAAGAACATAATTCCTTTTTGAAAAGGATTGCAAATGTATGAATTATTTATTTACCTCCAAAAAAATATGAGGTTTTTTTTCGTTTTTTTTTATCCTCTCTGTTTTTCCTTAAATTTTTTCAATTGCCTACGTAACGCAACTGTCACATTATCAACAGATTCCTCAAATGACTTACTTTGTTTCTTTGCAAAGATATCTGAGTTGTGTGGAATATCAATTCTAATCTCTGCTATCTTATTTTCATTACTATCTGCTTTATCAAGCTTTAAAATCACCTCCGCAGTTAAAATATCATCAGCAACCTGAGTCAATTTTCCAACTTTTGATTCAATATAATCAATTAATTTTTTGTCTGCGTCGAATTTTACTGATTGAATTTTAATGTTCATAGTCTGTCCTTTCTTTACGCTCGTGGATGAGCTTGTTTATAAATATCTTTAATTTTCTCAAATGTGTTATGAGTATACACTTGCGTTGCTGCTAAATTTGCATGTCCAAGCAATTCTTTTATTGCATTTAAATCTGCTCCGTGATTTAACATATGTGTTGCAAATGTATGTCGTAGTACATGTGGACTCTTTTTGTCAATTTCGGTTACTATGCTTAAGTATCTCACCACAGTATTATAAACAAATTTTGGATATAATTTGTTTCCTTTATTTGTCACAAATAACCAATCTGTTCCGTCAACATCAAATCCTTCATCTTGTTTTGCCTCTATATATACCTTATATATATTAATGAGATAATCATTTAAGGGACAAATTCTCTCTTTATTCCTTTTGCCGACAACACTTACTTTTGCTTCCTCCAAACTAAAGTCAAGATGTTTAATATTTATCAATTCTGCCTTACGCATTCCTGTATTATACAGAAGCTCTATTAAAAACCTATCTCTGGCTCCTGCAAAATCATCATTATACAGTTCAGCTGAGTCTAGCTTTATCATCTGGTTCTCCTGAACAAACTCAGGCAAGCGTTTTTTTGATTTTGGCCCTATAACCTTAGCCATAGGATTAAAATCCAATAGACCGTTCTTTTGAAGATATTTGATATAGGTTTTTAAACAGGAAAGTTTTCGATTAATTGATCGTGCAGAAACTCCTTCTTGTGTTAGGTAAACAATCCAAGAACGAATATTCTGATAAGTAAGATAGTCTGAAAAGTTTTCACTTTGTATCCCTTGGGTATAAATAAAATTACGAAACTGTTCTAAATCAGTTTCGTACGATTTTACTGTATGTAAGGAATACCTCTTTTCTAATTTAAGGTATTTGACAAAAAGTCCAACGTTCATATTCTCTACATAATCTCTAACAAATAAATATTACGTAGTATGAACTTTTTAGTTACAATTTAGTTGAAAAAAATAATTAATTATTTTCTTGCTGGCTATGTAATTGCTGAACGTAAATTGCGTGTAACTTTTGCTTACGTTTTGTTATAGAAGGTTTTGAAAATGCCTGACGACGTCTCATTTCTTTAACAACACCCGTTTTTTCAAATTTTCTTTTAAAACGTTTTAAAGCTCTATCAATATTTTCACCTTCTTTTACCGGTACGATAATCATAATCTTATAATTTTATAATAATTAACATCAATCTTTTAAGGGCTGCAAAATTACACATAATTATATTCCTCACAAATTTTTTTTCATTTATTATTCACTTTTTTTCTAAAATGCATAAACATTAAGCACTTAAAAACAATATTTTACTACTTTTGCAGTCTAATTTTTGTAGATATGACATTAATAAAATCAATTTCAGGTATAAGAGGCACGATTGGCGGCACACAAGGTGAAAATTTAACTCCTTATGATATAGTTAAATTCACAACAGCATACGGCTTATGGGTTAAACAAAAAAATCATGCAGCAAATAAAATTGTGGTAGGACGTGATGCCAGACCTACAGGTAAAGTTGTTGAAAACATTGTTGTTTCTGTATTATCATCTTTAGGGTTTGACGTTTTAAATATTGGTCTTGCAACTACTCCAACGACAGAATACGCTGTTATTAAAGAGAAGGCTTCTGGTGGAATAATTATTACAGCAAGTCATAATCCCAAAAACTGGAATGCACTTAAGCTTCTTAATGCAGATGGAGAATTTCTTAGTGCTGAAGATGGGAAAATGATTCTTGATTTATCTGAACAATCTTCAGCAGAATTTTGTCAAGTTGAAGACCTTGGTAAGGTTTCTGTAGCAAGAAATTATGAGAATTTTCATATTGATTCTGTAAAAAGTTTATCTCTTGTTGATGTTGATGCAATTAAAGACGCTGGATTTAAAGTTGCAATTGACTGTGTGAATTCTGTTGGGGGTTTTGCTATTCCAAAACTATTAAGAAGTCTTGGTGTTCAAGATATTGAAATGCTATATTGCACTCCAAACGGAGATTTCCCTCATAATCCAGAGCCATTACCAGAGAATCTTACAGAGATTAGTAAAGTAATAAAAGAAAAAGGGGCAGATGTTGGTTTTGTTGTTGATCCTGATGTAGATCGTCTTGCAATAGTATGTGAAGATGGGACAATGTTTGGCGAAGAATATACACTTGTTGCTGTGGCTGATTATATTTTATCAAAAAATCCAGGCAATACAGTTTCTAACCTTTCTTCTACCAGAGCACTAAGAGATGTTACTGAGGAGAATGGTAACGAATACTACTCTTCTGCTGTTGGCGAGGTTAATGTTGTCGCAAAAATGAAAGAAACAAACGCTGTGATAGGTGGTGAAGGTAATGGTGGCGTTATATATCCAGAATCTCATTATGGTCGTGATGCGCTTGTAGGAATTGCATTGTTTTTAAGCATGATGGCTGAAAAAAAGCAAAAAGTGAGCGAAATCCGAAAATCTTATCCTTCATACTTTATTTCAAAAAATAAGATACAACTTAACGACACTATTAACGTAGATGATATCTTACTTAAAATGAAAGAAAAATATAAAGATAATCCTTTACATACTATTGATGGTCTAAAAATTGAATTCCCAGAAACTAAAGAATGGGTACATTTAAGAAAGTCGAACACAGAACCAATTATTAGAATCTATTCTGAAAGTACCAATAAAGAAAATGCAGATAAACTTGCATTAGGGATAATGGATGAAATAAAAGCCTGCATTTAATACTGATTTACAAACTTAACTTCGAGTAACTCAAAGTTAAGTTTGTAAAAACTACTTTGTCTGTCTAAAGCTTACTCCACTATCAGAAACATCTAAACTATAAGTTGCTCCCATAATTAATGGTTGATTATTTGGAATATGTCCAGATGGAAAACCAAAACATATTGGATAATCGAATTCCTCTACATGTTCTCTAATAATCTCGTATGCAGTTTTGCCAAATGGATTTTTATGTTCTTTCATATCTGTAAATCCACCAACAACAAGACCTTTTAGTCCAGATAATTTACCTGACAACTTAAGATTTATCATAATCCTATCCAGATGATACAGATACTCGTTAAGATCTTCTATAAATAAAATTTTACCCTTAGTATCTATTTCATACGCAGTTGCCTGCATACTATATATAATTGACAAATTACCTCCGATTAGTTCTGCTTCTGATGAACCAATTCTATTACTTTTATCAGCATCCAAATTAAATGACATCCTCTCTCCCATCAACAAATTGATTAGTTTTTTTACAGACTCTAAATCCTCTTTTAAAGAAAATGACTGTGTCATTGGTCCATGAATACTCATTAAATTTCGTTTACTAAGAGCTAAATGAAGATTTGTAATATCACTAAAACCAATCAACCATTTGGGGTTCTTTAGAAACTCCGTATAATCCAACTCATCAAATATTCTTCCTGTACCATAACCACCACGTGAACACAAGATTGCTTTCGCATTTGAATCATTCAAAGAGTTTTGCAATTCCTCCAACCGAATTTCATCTTCTGCCGAGTAGTTAAAATATCGAGAAGTACAATTTTTAGTCATTTCTACCTGAAAGCCATAAGATTTTAAGAATTCAACGGATTTAATGACACTTTCTTTACTAACACGACCAGCAGGGCTGGGAATTATTATTTTATCGCCTTTAATAAGACTTGATGGTCTGACATTCATAATTTTAGAATTTTTAGCAAAGTTAAAATTTTATTCTCACACAATATTATTAGAACAAAAATGTATTTATTAACCTGAGTTTTATTTAAAATTTAGGTTCAGAACACTTATAAATAGTGAGTTTCAAATAAAGACAAATAATAATAGCGAACTATTTGCATTTGTTTTTGGGAAGAAAATCGCTGTTTATAAGTGGTTAAAAGCGAAGTTTTACATAAAAAACTAATCTTCTGCGTTAAATTTTTCGAGCTAGCTCGCTAGCCCAGCAAAATTTGCCTTGATTATTAGATCTTTATGAAATCTGAACTCCAAATTTTGAATCGAACTCAGGTTATTATATATGCTAAATTACCTCTCAACACTTGGAAAACAACAATATTTTTATATTTTTGTAATTGAAATTTATTAACTTAAAACATATAGAAATGAAAACAAGAATTGTATTATTCTCATTATTAGCAGTTTTTGCTATTGGGTTTGCAAGTTGTAGTTACACAAGTAAATCAATGAAAAGCCCTAACAACATTGTTGAATTTGAAAAGTCAGATTTCGAATTTTCTGAGCAAGTAGTTGGAGAAGGTGTTCAAACAAGAGTATTAGGTATTGACTGGGCTCACTTATTTAGCAGTGAAGATGGTGCTATTGTAAATGAAAATGCATTTGGAATTCCAATTATTGGAAGTTTACCATTCAAATCATCACAATCATTTGCTATTTATGATGTAATGACAAAAAATCCTGGATATGATGTAGTTTTTTATCCTCAATATGAAACTAAAACAACTGGAATTCCAATCTTATTCCAAAAATCTCATACAAAAGTTACTGCTAGATTAGGTAAAATCAAATAAGTAACTTAATAATATTTTGAACCGCCTTGATTGGCGGTTTTTTTTTGCATTTTTTTCAAAATAGCGAACTCCTTCCCTAAATAAAATTGAGAAATAATTCACATTATCTCAAAACAAGACAAACAGCTATCTACCTGTCTTTCTGCTACTTATTCGTTTTCTGTCGCTTACAAACGAATAACAAACGAAAGCAAACATTTAAATACCGAGTAATAATTTTTAGGTCCCTCATCTTTGCATCGACATTGATTGTTGAGTATCGCAATCGAATTTATAAATCAAAAATTTAATATTATGAATTTAAGAAATCGTGTACAGTTGATCGGAAATGTTGGAAATGAACCAAAAGTAAAAGAATTTACAAGTGGCAAGAAAATGGCACGTTTCACTATTGCAACGGATGATGTAAAAAAAGTAAATGGAAAATTTGTCAAGCACACAGAATGGCATAATGTAATTGTCTGGGATAAAAATGCTGATATTGCCAAAAAAAACATCATAGTCGGAACAGAAGTAGTTATTCAAGGAAGAGTCCTTAACAACTCATTTACAGACAAGAATGGGAATATTCGTAAGGTATCTGAAATATTGGCCGAGAGTCTTATCTACAGAAACATTAAACAAAATATTGATAAAGCAGCTAAGCAAGAGAACAAACAAAGAGCGTAAAAGTCTGAAAGCAAGAAACAAATTAGAATTTCAATAAAAAATAGTAACAAATAAAAATTAAATATTATGAATTTAAGAAACAATGTACAATTAATCGGAAATTTAGGTGGAGACCCAATGGTAAAAGAAGTTAAAGACACAAAAGTTGCAAACTTTAGTGTAGCTGTCACTGATTATTACAAAGACAAGGATAGTGATGAATTTAAAGAGAAAACCTTATGGTTTAATATTGTAGCCTGGAATAAACATGCCGAAAAAGTTCAACAAAAATGTGTGAAAGGTACTCAAGTAATTATCTGTGGCAAACTTGAAAACAGATCTTACGAAGGTAAAGATGGCATAAAGCGTTTTATCACAGAAGTAAAAGTCAGTGAGATTATTTGTAGGCCAAAGGCAGCGTAAGAGACGGTATACTGAAGATCGAAGACTGGGATAAAAAACAATAGGTTACTCCCAGTCTTCCTTCAATTTTTAACTTAAAAAAAAGTTCATGAATTTCAAATTTGAAAAACTCGATATATGGCAAAAAGCCATGCAAATGGGAGAAAACATTAATGTATTAGCTAATAACTTCCCAATTGAAGAAAAATATAATCTAAGCTCTCAAATGAGGCGTGCAATGGATAAGATAGCTCTGAATATTTCTGAAGGATCTATTGGTCAATCCAAAAAAGAACAGAGACTTTTTATTGGATACGCCATCAGATCACTAGCTGAATCAGTAACATGTTTGTTTAAAGCAAAAAATAGAAGCTATATTGATGATGAAACTTTTTTAAAGCACTATGAAGACTTTTTTAACCTAATGAACATGATGGTTGCTTTTAGAAAAAGCATTAGAAGTTAAGGAGACTAGAGATTGTTATGTTTCTGTCTTAATTTAAAATAAAATTAATAAATAAACCCATAAACTATGAACTTAAGAAATAGAGTAATACTAATCGGTACAGTTTTAAGTAATCCTGAATTTATTTTATTTTCCACAGGAAACCGACTTGCGAAATTCACTGTCAGCACTACAGATGTTTATCAGAAAAAGGATAAGCAAATTAAGCAAACAATGAAACACAAAGTAATTGCCTGGAATGAAACAGCAGATAACGCCAAGAAGAAATTAACTGAAGGGTGTGAAGTTGTCATCGATGGACATTTAGTAAACAGAGTCTATACTGATAAATCTGGAATATCTAAAAGCATATCAGAGATTGTTGTCGATAGTCTCACGACTCAAGCAAAACGAATGATTCCAGAGAAAAGGGCATAAAAAAAGCTCCGTTTGGAGCTTTTTTTATAAAATTATATTTTAATTAGAATTTATAAGCATTTTCTTCAATTAAGTAATCAGCAATTCTTCTTCTAGCTTCTTTAACGTTTACACCTTCTACACAAGCTAAGTTTTTGATTGCTTTATACATATTATTTGCAGTTTCGCCTTCCTCTACAGAGTATACAGCATCTATTGCTTTCTTAAGAACAGTACCTGCAGCATCGAAAACATTAACAGATAACATGTCTTTATAAAGATCGATATTTGATTTAGCTCCTGTATCAGCAATTTTCTTGATTCTAAGAGCAAGTGATTCAGAGGAATAAATAGCAATCATAATATCACTGATATTATTGATAACCTCTTGTTCTTGCAGCATACCTTTACCGAACTTCTCAGTTACAGCATGAATTAAGATAAGAGCAACTTTTTTATAATTACGGATATATCTTAATTTTTGCTCAAAGAATGATTCTCCATCAACCTTATTTTCACGGCAGTTTTCCATATTCTTGTAAAGCTCTTCAGCAATACCTTTCATATCGAAATCACCTTTCATGCCTCTCTTAATTGCTGTTTCAACTAATAATAAGCGGTTAATCTCATTTGTTCCTTCAAAGATTCTGTTAATTCTTGAATCACGGTATCCTCTATCAGCTTCCATTTCGGCAGAGTAACCCATTCCACCATGAATTTGAACAGTTTCGTCAACAACATAATCAAGAACTTCAGATCCATAAACTTTCAATAAGGCAGCTTCAACAGCATAGTGACTGATAGCATCGATAGAAGCAAGACCTTTGTCCATTCCATCAGCTTTAAGTTCAATCATCATATCGTCGATATCATTACTTACTCTAAATATTGAAGATTCTAATGCAAAAGTTCTAATTGCTTGTTCTGCAATTTTATGTTTAATCGTTCCAAAATTTGAAATTAGAGTATTAAACTGCTTACGTTCGTTTGCATATCTAATTGCATCTGAAGTAGATTTTTTAGCTGCACCAATTACGTTTGCACCTAATTTAACACGTCCCATATGAAGAATGCTAAGAGCAATTCTAAAACCCATTCCACGACGTCCGATCATGTTTTCAACAGGAACTTTCACATCGTTATAATAAATTTGAGCAGTAGATGATCCTTTAATACCCATTTTGTGCTCATCAGGACCAATAACAACACCTTCCATGTCTTTCTCTACGATAAATGCGCTTAAAACTCTATCATTATCAATTTTTGCAAAAACAACGTGAGTATCAGCAAAACCAGCGTTTGTAATCCACATTTTTTGTCCATTAATAATATAATGTTTGCCATCTTCTGAAAGAACTGCATTAGTTTTACCAGAGTTTGCATCAGATCCAGCATTTGGCTCAGTTAAACAATATGCCCCGATAAACTCACCACTTGCAAGTTTTGTTACATACTTTTGTCTTTGTTCTTCATTACCATAATACATAATTGGAAGAGTTCCAATACCTGTAGAAGCCATAAAAGCGACTGAAAAAGAAGCTCCTGCACCAATATTCTCTGCTGCTAACATTTGAGTAACAAAAGATTGTTCGAACCCTCCATATTCTTCAGGAATAGCGATTCCCATCAAACCTAATTCTCCAGCTTTTCTTACAGTCTGAGCCATTAATTCACGATCTCCTTTATCTAAATCGTTAAGAATTGGAGTTAGTTCTGTTTCTAAAAAGTCCTTGATTGTTTGAGCAATCATTTGTTGTTCTTCATTGTATTCCTCTGGAATAAAAACATTTGAAGATTCGGTTTCTTTTACCAAAAATTCGCCGCTTTTTAAGTTCTTCATATAATTTGTTTTTCGGTTATTTAACTTTAATAAGATGCAAAAATAAAAATAATTTTGTAATAAGGTTTTATATTACCATTATTTGAAACTTAATTGATTAATCTTTCTGTAATTATATACTACAATTTTTCAAACAAAATGCGTCAAAAAAGCTGATTAACAATAGAACAAATATCGCAAGATACAACGCCTGCAGTTTCTGTTCTTAGTCTACTCTTACCAATAGAAACAGGAATAAACCCTGCATCTTTAGCCATTTTAATTTCTTCAGAGTTAAAATCTCCTTCTGGACCAATAAGAATTAAATAATTACCTGATTTTTTAATTAAATTTCCTAAGTATACTTTATCTGTATGCTCTTCACAGTGAGCAATAAATTTTTCTGTACTTCCAAAGTTTTGTTTAATAAAATCGACAAAACTTAATTGTTCATTTATTACAGGATGATAAGTCTTATAAGATTGTTTCATTGCTGATTCTGCAACTTTATTCAATCTTGGATTCTTCACAATCTTTCGTTCCGAGTTTTTACAAATAATCGGAGTTATTTCATCGATTCCAATTTCAGTTGATTTCTCAACAAACCACTCAATTCTATCGTTGCTTTTGGTTGGTGCTATAGCAATATGTAATCTATAGTCTCTTTTATCTTTTCCATTAGTTTTAGAATTTATTTTCACCAGGGTTTTCTTCTGATGAATTTCAGCAATTTCACAACTATACAATTTTCCCAAACCATCTGTAATATACAGTTCATCTCCTTTTTTTAGTCGTAAAACTTTGGTACAATGGTGTGATTCTTCCTGCTTTAACACATGAAAATCACCAGAAATATCAGAATCATAAAACAACCTCATAAAACAATTATTTTTACAAATATAAGTATAGTTCTGTTTAAACAGAACTATACTTTACTATTTGTCATTTGCGAATTGATTTTTTACTTTTGTAAAAAAAATCATTATGCATACATCAGAAACAACTTACACCGGAAAATTAAGAACAGAAAACTTACATGTTCGCTCGGGACAAATCGTAATTACAGATGCTCCAATAGATAATAAAGGCAAAGGGGAGGCATTTTCTCCAACAGATTTAGTTGCAACCGGATTATGTAATTGCATTCTAACAATTATGGGAATCACAGCTCAGGAACATGGGTTCTCAATTGACGGAGCAAAAGCAAAAACGACAAAAGTAATGGCCCAACTACCTTTACGAAGAATTGCTGAAATAAATATTGAATACGATTTTTCGATGTGTACATTAACTGAGAAACAAATTGCACTAATAAAAAAAGTTCCTAGTCTGTGTCCAGTGTCTTTAAGCTTAGATAAAGAAGTAAAACAAAATATTACATTTAAATTTTAATAGTGACTATGCTTCGAGAGCTTCAGCAAACTTTGTTTGTTGCTTTGCTTTTATGGTAGCTTCGATGCATAGATAAATTCACTAATCTTGGGAGGCGGGAGACTAAATTCAGAGAATCAAATAAATTGTGTTAAGCACTATAATATGATATAAAATTATGGAAATAAATATTAAAGAAGGATTAAAAGGAAAAGAAGAACAAGTAGTTGTTTATAATGACACAGCAGCAAAATATGGAAGTGGACTTGTTGAAGTTTTTGCTACTCCAGCAATGATTGCACTAATGGAAAAAACATGTTTAAACTCCGTACTAAATGATTTACCAGATGGTTTTGGAACTGTTGGAACAAAAGTAAACATTGTACACACCAAGGCTACTCCTGTAGGGATGAAAGTTACATGCGAATCAAAACTAATAGAAGTAGACAGAAAAAGATTAGTTTTTGAAGTTATTGCAAGAGATGAAGAAGGCGAAATTGGTAGAGGTGAGCATGAACGTTTTATAATTAATGTAAATAAGTTTATGGCTGGGTTAAATGCATAGCGCATAGTGAATGGAACATTTGGCTTAGGATTTATATTTCCATAAAAGTTTTAAGCTCAAATAACCATTTTGGCAAAATTATTGCTAATTTTATGCCTTGAATTATAAAAACCTAAAATAATATAATTATGAAAAAGATTACAATTTTTTGCTTACTATCATTATTTGCAATGGCAAGTTACGCCCAATCTATTAAAGTAAAAATTGAAACAACAAAAGGTGATATCACTGTTATGCTTTATGATGAAACACCTGTTCACAGAGATAATTTTGTTAAATTAGCTGAATCAGGATTTTACGAAGGCTTATTATTTCATAGAGTTATTTCGAATTTCATGATTCAAGGCGGTGATCCACAATCAAAAGGTGCTCCATCAGGAAAGAACCTTGGAAACGGTGGTCCTGGATACACATTACCAGCAGAGATTATCCCAAAACATTTTCATAAAAAAGGTGCATTAGCTGCTGCTCGTCAAGGAGATGCAACTAATCCTCAACGTCGTAGCTCTGGTTCTCAATTTTACATTGTTCAAGGTCGAAAATATACTGACATGCAATTAGATAGCATGGAAAAACAACTTATGACAGAATTCACAAAAGAACAACGAGACTCTTATGCTGAAGTTGGTGGTGTTCCTCATCTTGATGCTCAATATACAGTTTTTGGAGAAGTTACTGAAGGTCTTAGCAATGTTGATGCAATTGGTGGAGTGAAAACAGTAAAAAACGACAGGCCAGAAGAAGATGTAAAAATTATTAAAATGACTGTTATTAAATAGTCTTTGAAAGAAAACGCCAAATACTGCGTTACTCTTGTTTCTGAAACAGTCATTTACGAAAAGCAAACTCCTTAGTTTCAGAAACTTCGAAAGCCTTGTCTTTGACGCCTTCTTATCAAAGACACAAAAAATAGTAATTTTAGCTACGCTAAGCTCGTAAACTCGGTTCTTGCTGACACTAAATAAGACCATTCTTCAACTTAGCTCAATAAGCTTAAAATTAGAAGTAAGAAGATATAAGAAACGTTGGTAATTTTTACTGACGTTTTTTTATTAATAAAACCTTTGTTTTTATTCAATTATTATACTTTTGTTCACATAAACAATTAAAATGGAATTTGAACTAAGCGTTGTTTTATTACTTTGTGGAGCATTCTTCGTTGCTGGCTTTATTGACAGCATTGCTGGTGGTGGTGGACTCATCACTCTCCCATCCTTACTGTTTGCAGGAATCCCCCCTCAACTAGCACTTGGAACAAACAAACTTGCCAGCTCACTTGGTACTGGAACAGCTGTTATCAATTTTCTTATCAATAAAAAAATGCTTTGGAAAGTTATTTTGGCTGGAATAGCATTTTCACTAGTAGGATCATTTGCAGGTTCAAAAACAATACTATTACTAGACCCAGATTTAGTTGGAAAGATTATTATTTTCCTTTTACCACTAGGTATAATTGCAACTTTAATTCCACGAAAAGGGAAAGTCAACAATAATGAACTTACGAAAATTGACTATTGGATAAAAATTCCAATTATTTGTTTAACAATAGGTTTCTATGATGGATTCTTTGGTCCTGGAACAGGAGCATTCCTCACTCTTGCTTTTTTCTTTTTCACTAAAATGAAACTTATTCAAGCTACTGCGAACGCAAAGGTTTTTAATTTCATGTCGAATATTGGAAGTCTTGTTGCATTCCTAATAGGTGGTAAAGTTTTGTTTCTAATCTCAATACCATTAGCATTATCAAATATGGCAGGAAACTTTTTCGGTAGTAGATTGGCAATAAAAAAAGGAGAAAAAATCATTCGATTCTTCTTAATTTTGGCTTTCGCATTGTTGCTGATTAGCTTGGTGTGGAAATATTATTTGTAAATGAGAAACCAGAGGATAAGGTTTTACTTTTTAGAATTCTGCATATCGTGATAAAGGCACTTTAAAATCTCCGAATGATCATTTTCTCTTAAGTGCATTGCTCCACCATTGCAATATTTAAATTCTTTGCATTTCTCACAAACACCAGTTTTCATCCAAGAACGATTGCGCATATTTTTGAATTTATTCTCCCAAATGTTAAGAAAGTTATCCTCATAAATATTTCCTTGAACGAACTCTCTACTATTATTAGGACAAGCAGAAACGGATCCATCAACTAAAACAGAACCAATATTAACACCTGCACGACAAAAGAACAATCCATCTCTAATCTGATGATCATACTCTCCACCATATGCTTCACATGAGAAAGAAGTATCAATATCCTTTACTTCTCTTGCCTTTACAATAAAGGCAAATAGCTGACGAATTTCCTCGGAGTTTAAATGCAAATCGGGGTAATCAACTGCTCTTCCAATTGGTGCAATAGTAAATAATCTCCATGCTTTAATTCCAAAATCAATAAGAAGTTGTCTTATATGCTCTAGCTCTGATAAATTTCGTTTATTTACACATGTAACTACATCATGAACAATTTCATCACGTTCAGAAATTACTTTCAAGGCATTTTTTACTGCCGGAAATGATTTTTTGCTACCTCGCAACCAGTTATGATTTTCTTCCAAGCCATCAACACTTAGAGTAATCGAACGTAAACCAGATTTTATCAAAGAATCTAATCTATCCCGAGTTAGCATCATCCCATTTGTTACCATCCCCCAGGGATATCCGAGTTTTGATATTCTTTTCCCACAATCTTCAAGATCTTTTCTTACTAATGGCTCGCCACCAGTTAGAACAATCATTACTTTGCCAGGATCAAATTTAGATGAAATATTTTCGAGTACTTTTTCAAAATCTGCTATTGGCATGTCTGGGACATGACTCTCTTTTTTGCAATCGCTACCACAATGAATGCAATTCAGATTACACCGAAGTGTACATTCCCAAAATAAATATGTTAATGGATGTAAATGTGCTTGAGTTTTAGCATATTTACTAAAAACAGACTTAACAATTCGAGTTTTTATGGACATGGATTAATCTTTCTGTAAAGTAATTTCCAGATTGTGATTATCATTATTCAAAACAGTATCAAACTCAGAATAGGTTCCATTTTCCTCACCATCAACATCCAATATTTTAACATTGATATCACTTTCAGCAATTATCGACTGATTAAAATAACCTTCTTCATCTGTTTGTACAGTAATCGAATCCTGGTTTGAATAAATACTTATTTGTAAGTTAGAAACTCCCTCCTCAGTATCGACATCTTTAACATTGCCTTGTACTGTTACAAAGTTTTGAGGCGTTCCATAGCAAGCCTGAAATGTCACAAGAAAACCTGCTGCACCAAATACTCCTAGTATTCGTTTATAAAGTCCAGATTTAAGTTTTAGCAATTTCATAATGTTTGGTTTTGTGTATGATTACAAATTTACAAAATTTTATTTTACAAAAAACATTCCTAAAAAAGCTTGGGATAAATTGAAATCATTTTGTCATAATTTTTGATTGTTCCACATCAAAAACTTGCGCCAAAAGACACTATTACATTATTTACTACACAGGCTATGCCTGTGTTACCAATATTTAATCCGTACGGGATAAACTAATCTTAATTTGGCAAACCCCAGACTTTTGTTAATCATGAATTTACATATATTCTTATAACAACTTATTTCAAAAACTATAATCCAAATTCAGAATTGATAAAGCCTTTACTTCCCCCCACTCAACTTTTTAATTTCATTAAGCTTATTTAGAGCTTCTAGAGGTGTTAAGCTATCGATATCTATCCCATCAATTTCTTTACGAATCTGTGATAAAACAGGGTCATCTAGTTGGAAGATGCTAAGTTGCAAACCTTCTCTATTAGGAGCAATTTCGTCAACTGGTTTGGCTAATTTCTTGGTTTCTTTTGCACTAATATCTTTTGCTTCACCTTCGAGTTGCTTTAGAATTTTCTTTGAGCGATATACTATTGATTTTGGCATTCCGGCCATTTGAGCAACATGGATTCCAAAACTGTGTTCACTTCCACCCGGTTGAAGTTTACGCAAGAAAATAACTTTATCTTTTGCTTCTTTTACTGAAACATTGTAGTTTTTAATTCGCTTAAACGATTTTTCCATCTCGTTCATCTCATGATAGTGAGTTGCAAATAATGTTTTTGCTTTTGCTTTTGGATGTTCATGAATATATTCTGCAATTGCCCAAGCAATAGAAATTCCATCATAAGTACTTGTGCCTCGTCCAAGTTCATCGAGAAGTATTAAACTTTTCTGCGACATATTATTCATAATACTAGCAGCTTCAAGCATCTCGACCATAAAAGTAGACTCTCCCATCGAGATATTATCTGAAGCCCCTACCCTTGTAAATACTTTATCAATTACACCGAGATTTGCTGCTTTTGCTGGCACATAACATCCAATTTGTGACATAATACAAATTAGGGCAGTTTGTCTCAACAATGCAGATTTACCAGACATATTGGGACCGGTAATCATCATTATTTGCTGTGATTTTGAATCGAGAAAAACATCGTTTGTAATATATTCTTCGCCAAAAGCCAATTGCTTTTCAATTACAGGATGACGACCATCTTTGATATCAATAACATCAGAATCGTTTAGGACAGGTTTACAATAATTATTATCGATACCTGTTTTTGCAAAAGACAATAAGCAATCAAGTTTAGCAATAGTGTTTGCATTAGACTGAATAGCTCCAATATAATCAGAAATTGCCATTACAAGATCGTTAAACAAACGATTTTCTATGCTCTGCATTTTATCTTCGGCACCAAGAATTTTTTCTTCGTATTCTTTTAGCTCTTCGTTGATATACCTTTCGGCAGCTACTAAAGTTTGTTTACGAATCCACTCTTCTGGAACTTTATCTTTATGTGTATTTCTAACTTCAAAATAATACCCAAAAACATTATTGAATCCTATTTTAAGAGAACTAATACCTGTTCGCTCCCCTTCGGATGTTGCTAAATTTTCGAGATACTCTTTACCTCCCCATGCAATAGATCGAAGTTCGTCGAGATCTTTATCTACACCATTAGCAATTACATTTCCTTTATTTAAAAGATTTGGGCATTCTGGGTTCACTTCTTTTTCGATTTTCTCACGAATTTCGTCACAAGGATGAAGTTTTTCTCCTATAGCTTGTAAAAGTGGATTATCAATTGACTTACACTCTTCGATAATTGGAATAATTGCATCGAGTGAATTTTTAAGCTGTATAGTTTCTCGCGGATTAATTCTAATTGCAGCTACTTTTGAAGCTAGACGTTCTAAATCGCTAATCATACTCAGTTGATTATGCAATTTAGATCTAAAATCCTCATTAAATGTAAGGTACTCAACAATCTCTAGTCTTTCGTTTATTAAGGAAATATCTTTTAAAGGTAGACCGACCCAGCGTTTGAGCATTCTACCTCCCATAGAAGACAAGGTATTGTCAATAATATTTATAAGGCTTTTCCCACCTTCATTATAAGAATTAAATATTTCCAGATTTTTAATTGTAAAACGATCTAACCAAACGTATTGGTTTTGATCGATTCTGGAAAGAGACTTTATATGATCACGTTTTGTGTGTTGAGTAAAATCAAGGTAATCAATAATTGCACCAGCAGCGATAATTCCAGAATACATCCTATCAACACCAAAACCTTTTAAGTTTTTTGTTTTAAAATGGTCGGTAAGTTTATCCAATGCATTATCCTCGGTAAAAACCCAATCGTCCAGTCCAAAAGTTGTATTACAATCGCGGAATGTTTCAAAAAACGCTTTCTTTTTAGATTTTTCAAAAATTATTTCTTTTGGTTTAAAACTTTGTAAAAGTTTAGCAACGTACTCTACATTTCCTTCAGTTACAAGATATTCTCCGGTAGAGATATCAAGGAAAGAGATTCCATATATTTGTTTCCCAATATAGATACTTGCAAGAAAATTATTCTCTTTTTGTTCAAGAACATTATCATTTAAAGATATTCCGGGAGTGACAAGCTCAGTAATTCCTCTTTTGACAATTTTCTTTGTCATCTTAGGGTCTTCAAGCTGTTCGCAAATGGCAACTCTTTGACCTGCACGAACAAGTTTAGGAAGGTAATTATCCAATGAATGATGTGGAAAGCCTGCCAAGTCGATATAAGAAGCAGCACCATTAGCCCTTTTGGTTAAAGTAATTCCCAGAATAGAACTTGCTTTAACAGCATCTTCCTCGAATGTTTCGTAAAAGTCCCCAACTCTAAAAAGTAGAATTGCATCAGGATGTTTTGCCTTAATGCTATAATACTGTTTCATAAGAGGTGTTTCTGCCGCTTTCTTCCCTTTCATAATCGATTTTATTTTGAAAGGTAAAGATACAATAACAAATTACAAAACTCAAAACACAAATAACATTTTTTGCCTAATTGGCGGTTGGCGGTTGGCGGTTAGCTATTGGCTATTGGCTATTGGCTATTGGCTATTGGCTTAAAGTTATTTATTGATAAATAATTAGATTATTGAATAAGCCAAAACTATTGCACAATAAACTTCTCAACAGTTTTTTCAGAAGCAACAAAATAATATACCCCACTGTTTAAGATTGAAGCATCTATTACAAGCGAAGTTTCTGATGAGAAAGATTTAAGAACAATTCTACCGGTTACATCATAAATTTGATATTCTCCAATTTCTGTTTTTTTTGAGCTTATATAAATGTTATCATTAACTGGATTTGGATAAATTTGAATTCCTAAAGTTTTATTTTCGAATTTATTTTCAGAAAATAAGTAATATTCGTTATGTAGGCTCAACCATGTAATCACTTGATTAAAAACTGGCTCCCATTGTTCGCATGGAAAGTTTTCTTTTTCAAGTTCGGTAAGATTCATGTCACCGCAAGAATAAAAAGCATGAGGTTCGTCCGGATATAAATGGAATTCATTTTCCCATCCTTGTTCATCAAAATATTCATGCATTTTTGAAGAGCCATACAATAAGATATTTATATCTGTTCCTGCCCCAAAATTAAACGCCATTCCTTCATCATGAGGAACAATATTATCATCATCACCATGAATAAATAGCATTGGCACCTGTTCTCCCTCATCAAACCAATCGAAATCCATAGTAGCACCCCACAAGCCAACAACTCCAGCAACTCTGTTTGTATGATTTGGATAAAAACTATTATCATTCAAATCACCTAAATCTACATTATTTGCACCAGTTCCAACTTCTAAAGTCTCCTCATAGCGTTCATCATCACCAATAAAAACAGTATTTATTGCAGTAATTGATCCTGCACTATTCCCCAGCAAGAAAATTTGGTTTGTATCAATTCTATATGTCTCGTGATTTTCTTTCAAAAAGTCGATAGCAGAGTTACAATCCTGAATGGCTCTCCATGCAGCACGTTTCATCCCATGTGCAGGGCCTAACCCACCAGCACCTGATGCAGGATTAAAACCAATTCTGTAATCAATAGCTACAGCAACATATCCAAAATGAGAAAGGCTATCGCACCATGCTAAAATATCAGGACGCATATCTTTACTTCCTGCTAAAAAAGCACCTCCAAATAAACAGATTACAGTTGGTCGCAGATTATCGCCTTCTTCTTCTGGCATATAAACATCTAAAAGAATATCTTCGTTATGTACAAAACCAGTATAAAGAGCATCCCATGAATCAGCATTTGAATAAACAACATCTGAAATAGTTTGAGTTTCTTCAAAAACCCGACTAACATATCGCTCTTGTGCAATTAAACCAAGGTTTGACAACACAAATAAAAATATAAAAAATCTTTTCATTTTAACTCAAAATATTTTAATTATGGGACACTTAACTCAACTACAAATATAAAAATAATTATCAAATATCATATTTAAGATTCCAAAATAGCAATTAACGTATTAATTACATAATAACAAACTAATTATAAAAATATATCTTATTTTTGCTAAAAAAACAGACAGGATGAGAATAAAGAGTCACATAATAATATTTGCCCTCATATTATTTTCGATATGTTCATTTGCACAGTATTCAGACTGCACTCCAGATTATACAGTTACCGACTCAGAAGGTATTGGAATCAGGGAGCCAGTTGACTTACCAGTTGCATTTGAAGGAGAATATTACGAATCTTTTTTCACAATAATACCTCCAGTAACTGCAAACACATGGGGAGTTTTAAACACAACAATCACAAAAATCCAAGTAACAGAACTTGTTAATTTACCTGAAGGGTTAGTAGCTGAATCAAATTCAAACAATGAGGATGATTTTTTAATAGGAGGAGAACACTACTGTTATAGTTTAAAAGGAACGCCTTTAGCAAATCCTGGCATACATAAAATTGATGTTTATGCAAATGCATGGATAAGAGTAATATTTGAAGTTTCAGCTCCAGGAAATCCTCAATATGGAGGAGACATTACTTTTACAATGTGTAGTGAATTAAACCTTGATTTGGGTGAAGACAGAAGCATCACTACAGATGATGAAATTACTATTAGCGCAGACCAGAACAATGACTTTCACTCATATGAATGGAGCAATGGTTGCACCAATGCAACTTGCACAATAAATGGTGCAGATTTGGGAATCGGCACTCATGAATTATCTGTTATTGTACGAGATACTGTAGGCACCACAGGCATTCATAATGGTAGTACAACTAGATGCTGGAAGACTGATGCAATTTCAATCTCAGTTACCGAAGGAAATGCTGTTCCAATAATTAATAAAAAGAGCATCAATATATATCCTAACCCAAGCAATGGAATATTTACTCTCGAGAGTAAATCCAATTCGGTTTCTGATTTTTCTATTTTAGACATGAACGGCGAAGAAGTATTTGCATCAGAAATACAAAGTACAAAACAAGATTTTAATATCTCTCACCTGAGCAAAGGAGTATATATTGTTAAATTAAATGGATTTGGCAACAAGATATATAAAAAATTGATTCTTCAATAACCATTAATAAACAACAAGTTTCTCAGATCTAACTCCTTTTTGAGTTTTAATTTCAATAAAGTAAATTCCTTGAACAAACTCACTAATATTAGCATAATATTGTAATTGGTTCAGGTTTTTTTCCTTGAAAACCACACTACCTGTCTGGTTATATATCACTACTTCAGAAAAAACTTCAGAGCTATTTATACAAAGAGTTTCATTTGCTCTTATCGGATTAGGAAATACAATTACTTCTGGATTTAGGCTCAATTCTTCTAACTGTGTAGCATTACCAACCTGAAACTCAACATACGAAGCGTGACTTTGTTCCAGATAAACATTATTTTTAGCAACAAGCGTATCACCAGACACATACATGTCTCCTCCATCGTTGATATTATTATTAAATCTGGGATAATTGGATGAACTAACATCTAACCGAATTCTGTGACCTGGCAAAAATGTATGTGCTGTATTTGCAAGTTCTATTTCTATCTCATAAATCACTTCATCTTCCATAAATACTGTATCCGCAATGGTAAATCCTTCACGAAATCGCATACGAAAAATATTATCCCTTAATATCATGCTTCTATTATCTGGGTATACATCACATAAACGCACAGCGAAATCAGTATCCAGCATATCACTTGAAACAAACAATTTAACTTTAGCCTTACCAATATGTTTTACTGGTTCAGTTAAAACATCAGATGTAAACAATAAAATATCGAAGCGAGATTCTACAACTGGAGATTGATCATATGGACCTTGCCCCAACTCCTCGGTCAAAGTACAACTTCCTACTGTTGGAGAAGGATCTCTTGGATCATAAAAAATAGGTAAAGAACTACTTGTTTCAGTAGGCGGAGTTTCTGTTAGTTCGCTTAGGTTATTGCAATAAAACTTTTTAGAAACTAAGTCCTCTGGTGGCCAAAGTTCGGAGCCTTTCCATTCCATATCTCCCATCTGAAAATATGCATATTTTGGATTTGCTCCTAACCAATCGAACTCTGCACCCATTAGATAATACTGAAAAAACTGATTTGCCTTTTCATCATTATAAGCTTCTGCTTCAGGAAATTCGAGTTCTCCTTGAGTTGATGTTCCCACTTGCGTTGCCCCAAAACCTCCATGTGCCCAAGGCCCCATAATCATACGATGTTGATTTGAAATTCCATCAGGAGATTCTGTACAGATCGCATCAAAATATTTTAACATTTCATCAGTAGCATGATCGTACCAACCACCAATCATTAAACATGGAATTTGAATTTGATCTGGATAATAATTCTGATTTTCTACATATTGCCAAACAGCATTATAATGTGGATTTGCGAGTAATGTTTCAGACATACCATAACCAAGATTATCCAGTTGCTCAACATATTCTGTTCTATAAACTCCATTCGGGAAATAAGATTGATACAAAAATTCGGGACTTGCAACCAAAGGAACAGCACATATATGATTTGGATGTTGATATTTTGCAGTCTGAAATTGTATTTTACCAAGAGCTGACGGTCCCCATGTTCCAACCATACCATCAGACCATTCTTGTTGTACAATCCAATCAATAATATCGTATCCGTCTAGTCCACGATCATAAGATACTGCTGGTGCGGCCGAACTCCCATAGAATCCACGCCAGTCAACAACAACAAAATTATAAAGGCTAGTTTCTAAATCTGTTCCAACACCTAGAGGTAAATTATACCTTAGAAAAAATTTATTATAAGGCGTTTGAATCAATATTGTCGGTCTTGCATACTCTGTATCAGGAAGATAAACATCTATAGCAAGTTCATTCCCATCACGCATTTCTACCATATATGAGTCTGGTGTTAATGGTTGCGAAAGTGCATAAACTGTACTGATTATTAATAAAAATAATACAATCTCTTTTTTCATAACAAACTGACTTAATTGCGTTTAGTATGTAAAAGTACAAAAAATATAAATGACATGCTATTTTCACAAAACTTAAAACTCAGTTAACATTAAGAATGCAAATTTGTTAACTCTATAAAAATAATTTATGAAAAAGGTACTTATAACAGGTGGAACTGGTTTAGTTGGAAAGGAACTTAGCAGATTTCTAAAAAACAAAGGCTACGAACTCGCAATTTTAAGCAGACAACCAACTAATGATTCTGACATACAACACTATAAATGGGATATTGATAAAAAAGAGATTGATACAAAAGCATTCGAAGGGACAAAATACATTATTCATCTAGCTGGTGAAAACATAGGTTCTAAACGTTGGACAAAAAAACGCAAGAAACAGATACTAGAAAGCAGAGTAAAATCAACAGAATTACTATACGATACGATAAAAAGCAACAATTACCCTATCGAAGCTTTTGTATCGGCTTCAGCAGTGGGCATTTATCCAACTCTTAAAGATGGTGAAGATTATTATATTGAAGACGACATGTATGGAAACAGCTTTACAGCTGATGTTTGTAAGGCATGGGAAAATGAGGTGAACAAAATTAAAAAACTAGGTATTCGTACTGTAAAAATAAGAACTGGAGTTGTTCTGCATCCTCAAAGCGCCATACTTAAAAGCACTATGAATTCTGCTCGTTTCAACATTTTACCTGTTTTAGGAAAAGGAAAACAATATCTTCCATGGATTCACATTTATGATCTTTGTAACATTTATTATACTGCATTAGAAAACGAAAACTTTAATGATCCATTTAATGCAGTTGCACCAGATTATATTACAAACTTTGACTATATCAAGACAATTAAAAATGTAAGAAAAAAAGGAGCTATCATTAAAGTTCCATCATTTTTTATTAAATCATTATTTGGCGAACGCTCCGAGATCATTTTACAAGGGACTAAAGTACATAGCAAATTGCATGAAAATATTGATTTTGAGTTTAAATACCCTACTATTAACGAAGCTGTAGAAGATATGATTGGATAAAAACACTTTACAAATCTCAACTCTTAAAAATATTTTCTCATGCTTTTGAATACGAACAAAATAATCTATTGTCCGTTAATTAATATATCCAACAACAAACGAAACATAAACGGTTAATGAGAAAATTCAAACTTAAATATGAACATAGCTTTGTCGCTTTATCAATACTGTTAATACCGGTATTAACCATTATATTTGGCACAATGGAGCCACCTTCCGAATTTACATTTAGTAAAATCGGAAACCATTTTGATGCCAGATTGGAATTTATTTATCGCAATAATTTTGCTTAATCTAAACTCAAATAATTTAAAATAATTTAAAGCTCACTATCAAAGTCAATTGATGTTATTTAAAGAGGCAGAACGCTTTCTAATATACAAAATCAAAATATAAACAATAAAATGCAGACTTTTAAGATTTTTTCCCTATATTTGAAAATCACAAGTCAAGAGCATAATAAATTTGAACAAATCGTTATTAACCAAACACTTCTTACTTAATGTTACAATCTATATTTTTTTGCCAAACATCTCTTTTAGCCATCAAATAAAGTCAACCATTTTGTATTACATAAATTTATTTTTCTATGAAATTTTTAAAAACTACAATTACAACAGCAATTATTCTTTTTTCTATAAGCTGTTTTAGTCAAACATTAAATTTTAACACCAAAATTATTTGTGAAAGTTCATATTTACCTGGTGATCAAACAGAATTAACTTTTAAAATAATCCCAAGCGAAGGAATTTTTTATCAATATGAATACGCATCCATCTACTATTTAGAACTAACATTCCCATTTGGGATGGAGCCCATATCAAGTTCAAACGGTACAATTATTGGGGATTATCTTAGCCTAAACCCCATTAGTGACCAAACAATATCCTGGGGTAATTCAAGTCACACTGTCGGATCACCATGGGATGAAAACTATGAAATATGTCAGGGAATTACCAATTTTTCTGTCGTTGTTAATTCACACGAATTACTTGAAGACATTCAGGAAATTGAAGCTAAAATTGCAATAAACTACTTTGATCACCCTTCATATTTTGACATACAAACGGTAGAGGTTCCTCAGTCATCAGATGTTGATATTCAACTATCAAGTTTCTATGTCAATAGCAATAATAACTTAGGCATGGTTATTTATAATAAAGGCAATGTAGCCATAGACACATATAGCATAAAGTACAAAATTAATGGTGGGCAAGAACATACTCATACTGAAGAATCAGGGATTCAGGTTGACGAGTATGATATAAAGCAAATAGATATAAGTAGCATTATACCTGCTAGCGGAAATGCAATAATCTCAGTTGAAGTATGTGCAGAAGGAGATATAAGTCCAAACACTAATAAAATTACCAAAATCATTGAAGTTGGCAATCCATCTCTTTTTAACAATACACACAACAATGATTTAGGTTTATATTTCCCTTCATTTAGATTAAACAGTGCAAATGAAACGGAAAATGATTTTATTTCTGCTGATGATTTTTCTATTCCCGAAAATGAAACTTGGAACATTAGTCAGATCTGTGCTTATGGTTACATTATTGAAAGCCCTATCCCAGACCGATATGCCATTGAAATATATACCGACAACGATGGCATCCCTGGAGAGTCCTTACATTATGAAGAAATAATCTCTCTAGAACAAAACATACTGAGCAAAAACTCACTCAATCTTAATGAACCTTTACAACTATCATCTGGCAGATACTGGCTGTCAGTATATGGAATTTTTGACAATGGAACAAGTCCTGAAACAATTAACTGGAATTGGAGATATGCAGACATGACTGGAGAAGACAAATACTTTTGCTACATGAGTGAACTTGATTTTGCAGCTTATAGCAGTCAAGAATGGGGTCTTTATGGTGAAGTTTCGCAACAAAACATATTATTATTTAAAATATTTGGAGTAATTCCAACAAATATTGAAAACAAATATTCACAAACAAATAATATCAAACTTTATCCAAATCCTGCTACAGACATTATTTATTGCAATACAGAATCAAATTTTTCTTATTCGATATATGATATATGTGGTAAATGTATTGTAAGTGGCGTATCTAAAAACAATTCAATAAATACAAAAAATCTATGCAGTGGGAAATATATTGTCAAAATAACTTCAAATGATAATGTATATACAAAACCATTTGTAAAACTAAATGATTAAAATCAAAAACATTCTTAAAATGAAATCAATATACTCACATAATGCCGCATACAAAGATTATTTTTCGCACCTACTTCGTTGAAATTATTAACGCAACTATAGCTCCCGCTTAGTTTCATCGAAACAGATAGTGCCATGGCCTTTCGCCTTGCACAAAAAAATCAATTAAAATATACGACACGGCATTCTGTGAGTATATTGGCATTAATCTCCAAATCAGAAAACTATGGAATTGAAAATCTTTTTTTTATGAAATAACACAAACAAAACATCTTTACTACCGTTAATAAGATTAAGCTTGAGAATAATTTGGGAACTCAATCTAAAATGGGAAAGATTAAACTTAAATATGAACATAGCTTTGTCGCTTTATCCATACTATTAATACCGGTATTAACTATTATATTTGGCACAATGGCACCACCATCCGAATTTACATTTAGTAAAATTGGAAACCATTTTGATGCCAGACTGGAATTTATTATTTGGGGAACAGTAACTGCATTGCTTTTCACCTTTTATATTTTACACTTATTCAAACTAGGAGCATTTTTTAATAAAAGAGCACGTTGGATGGTTATCAGATCCGGAATATTTCTTATTTTAACCGTACTTATTCCCGCTGTAGATGAATTATGGCCATTTCTGAATAAACTACATACTATTTGCGGTGGCATTTTTGCTTTAACTTTAATTATTTCAGTTTACTATTTAATAAGATATCTTAGAATTTTTAATAAAAGTTTATATTCACTATCATTTTTCCTTTTAATGACCGTTGTTGGTGGCTCATTAGTTTTAAGGCTTATTTTTGGGAATAGTGGAATATATGAATTGTTCTTTTTTATTTCTATGTCGATTGTTCTCTTTATATTAGAGATTTTAATCAAAAAGAACAGACAAAAATTACAGTGTCGAATAGACAATCTCAAAAAAAACATCAAACAAAAAAATGGAAAACACAATAAAGAAATATCAATTCAAAGACGGTCTTAATCATAAATTCGAGATTGTTGATCTTAGCAAGGTTCTGCAAACCAAGAAAGGTATGATGAGTATTCCTTGAAGCAAAAAGGTTACTCATTCACAGCACATTATCCACAAAAGAAGTTGCTTATAATCTGGGGTATGACGAGCCTACAAATTTTATTAAATATTGTTATGAATGGCCAAAAGGTCTCGCCGGCATTCATTGACCATTTTTAGAGCTCCAAATCATCTAAAGGGCTTTTGATATTATTTTTGGAAACGTCAGTAACATGAGTATAAATTTCGGTAGTTTTTATTGACTTATGCCCCAAAAGCTCCTGTATATATCGAATATCTGTTCCTTTTTCCAATAAGTGTGTGGCAAAACTATGACGTAAAATATGAGGACTAACCTTTTGTTTAATACCTGCACGAGATGCAGCATTTTTCACAATATTCTGAACACTTTTCTCTGAATATTTCATTCCATTTTGACCTTGAAACAAATAAACTTCCGGTCTGTATTTATCCCAATATTTTCTTAAATCATTTAACAGGGTGTCTGACAGCATAACATATCTATCTTTACCACCTTTTGCATTTTCTACAAGAACTCGCATCCGTACAGAATCAATATGTTCTTTTTTTATGTTTAACAACTCATTAAGTCTTAAACCGCAGGAATATAATAGCTCAATAATACATTTATGCTTAATATTTATTGTTTTGATAATCATACTCTTTACTTGCCGAGGTGAAATATCTTTTGGCAAAGTAGTCTTTTTACGACCAGGATACAAGTGTTTAATATTTAGAGTTCTGCTAAAAATCAATTTATAAAACTTATCTAAAGAAGCTACTATCAATCTTTGATACGATGCACTAATATTAAATTTTTCAATTTTCCAAAAAACATATTTTTCAATATCCTGATCAGTTACATCATTTGCATTTGGGTATTTTATTTGAGCAATTTCAAGAAAACTTTTTACTCCACTTTTGTAATTATCAATAGAGTTGCTACTGTATCTCTGAATAATTAATTTTCTTTCGAAATCGTTTAATAAATTTTGTATATCCATCATTATGAAGATTTTCTCAAAATTAACAAAACATTCGTTTATGCAAAATATTTTTTACACATAAAACAATATTTAAACAACTGTCAGACTGCAGTTTGATTTAAATAATTGACTATTTTTCTAAAATCGATAAACGAATGTTTTAAATATTGTATAAACGAATGTTTTATCTTTATGTCGTATATGCAGAAGTTGATCCGCAATCCCTACGGTCTGCGGATCAACGGTGCGCTCGCCTTACGGCGTCTGCCGTACTCCATCCCTCTGGGACTCCGTACAACAGTCGCCTTTACAATATTTTTGGATAGCAGATAAATTACATTTATCTTTATCAAAAACATCGCAAAGGCGAGCGCACCGTTATACGCAATCCCCCTTCGACCCAAAATATCGATAAATATTTTCGCTAACGCTTATCTTT